>Ga0222715_10000332_pt1 | contig 47213 bp, 65 predicted proteins | sample C33_9DmetaG_FD_165056 | JGI IMG/M metagenome (GOLD analysis project Ga0222715, IMG submission 165056) | Estuarine water microbial communities from San Francisco Bay, California, United States - C33_9D | ecosystem: Environmental > Aquatic > Marine > Unclassified | place: USA: California...
CAATGCATCACCAGACTGTACTACTACTTTCCCTGTACCCAAAACTTGTAAAGCTGAGCCTACAGGTACTGGAGCGTCTTTAACTAAGTAAATATCATTAGCACCATCATTAATATAAACATCAATATTAATTGCAGATGTATGAATATTAGTTACATGAATACCTACTATAGTATCATAAGAATCAGCAGTAAGAATAGTAGATGGCGAAGTACCGATATTATTACCAGTAAATCTTCTAAAATTTTGTGCCATATTTTATTTTACTCCTTTAGTTAATATATATTATAACGTTTTTCCCCGATTTGTCAAGCTTATAATGCAATTGCCATTGCTATTGCAAAACCTGCACTTGCTCCCGGTAAATTAGTTAGTTGACTACCATCGACAGCCGGTAGCTGTGATGAACCATTTAATTGAACAACATTATTAGCACTTGTCCCTACATCTAATGTAGCAGATGTACCAAGACCTAAAGTTGTTCGTTGAGCAGAAGCATCCGCATCATCTAATAATGCTTTACCTGCTGCTGTTAAATCATATGTTGCCGCAGTACCAGAACCAGTAAATTGTATACCTTTATCTGCTGCCGAAGTTAATCCTGCAATTGCTGTTAACTCTGCATCACTTGCTTGTTTTGCGTCAAGTTGTGTTTGAATAGCAGAAGTTACACCATTTAAATATCCAAATTCGGTATTAGAAATTGTTCCATCATGGATTTTTGAAGCATCAATTGCGGCACTAGAATTAATATCTGCATCGACAATAACACCTGTTCCAATAGCAGCTACACCAGTATCGGCAATAGTTATATCTCCGGATACAACATTATCAATCCATTTTGATGTTGTAGTATCATAAAATAATAAAGCTCCGTCTGCTGGTGTTGTTATATTAGTATCAGTTAATTCTGACAATTCATTAGCAGTTGCTACTTGTGTTGCCACATAAGCTTTAATAGACTGCTGTGAAGCTACTGCTGTTGCCGAATCTGATGCAAAATTATCTTCATCTAAAAATGCTGTACCACTTAGTGTACCATTTAGTACGGGACTTGTTAAAGTTTTATTTGTTAAAGTTTGAGAACCTGTTAAAGTTGTTACTGTACTATCTATAGCAATGTCATTTGCATTGGCAGTTATACCTGTTCCACCTACAACATTTACTGTAACTGAACCACTTGTTCCTCCTCCAGTTAAACCGTCACCTGCTATAACATCTGTAATATCTCCAGTAGGAATTGTTGCTACTTGAGTATCTACATATGCTTTAATACTTTGCTGTGTTGCAAGGTGACTTGCTGAATCAGAAGTCATATCATCTTCATCTTTAATTGATGTACCAGATATTGTACTATTTAATACAGCAGATGTAATTGTTTTATTTGTAAGAGTATCAGTTGTATCTCTACCTACTAATGTATCGGTTGATGTAGGTAATGTTAATGTACCTGTATTAGAAATACTTGAAATAACAGGTGTTGTAAGAGTTTTGTTTGTAAGAGTATCAGTTGTTGCTCTACCAACAAGAGTATCTGTAGAAGTTGGAAGAGTTAATGTACCTGTGTTAGAGATACTTGAAATAATAGGAGTTGTAAGAGTTTTGTTTGTTAAAGTTTGTGAACCTGTAAGAGTTGTTACAGTTGAATCAATAGCAATATCATTTGCATTAGCAGTTATACCAGTACCACCAACAACGTTTAAAGTTACATCACCGCTAGTACCACCACCTGTTAAACCATCACCAGCAACTACCGAAGTAATATCACCTGTTGGAACTGTTGCTACTTGTGCATCAACATAGGCTTTAACAGATTGTTGTGTTGGTATTAACGTTGCACTATCTGAAGCCATGTTATCTTCATCAACAAATGCAGTAACAGTTATGGAACCATCAGATAAACTTCCATATGTTAACGTTCCGGATACATCTACATCTGCATTAATATCAAGTGTTGTTGTTGCAATTTGAACTTCTGTATCGGCAACAATATCAAGTTGTCCATCAACAGATGAATTAAGATAAATTGCTGAGTCTCTAAATAAAAGTTTTTCGGAAGTGCTTAATAGAATATCATCAGAGTATTGGAAATAATCTTCATCCTCCATCCAAGTAAGAACACCATCATTGGATGCAGCATTAAATGTAATTGCAATATCTGCTTCGGCATTAGTACCAAAACTTAATGAATTACTGTATAATGTAGAAATAGGACCACCATCACCAGTTGTTGAACCATCATGGGTATGTCCTGTTGATATGTTAAATGCTGAAGCTAATTGGTCGTACTCATTATTTAATAACGATGCAAAAATAGTATCGCCATCTGCAAAGGTACTTTGTCTAGTATATGTCGCCATAATTTATATTCTTCCTCCCGGTATGAAGTCTACATAAAATCCAGATACTGTATATGAAGATTGTGTTCCCGAACTTCTTATTCTAAAATTATTTGTAAATCCACTTCCTGTTAATGTTGTTCTTTGTTGAGGAAATTGTGTTCCTCCAAATATTCCTGTTGCAAAAACTGCTACACCAAATTGTGAAACTGATGATAATGCTCCAATACTAATCTCTGAAGGTTGTGGAACATTCGGACTTTCAAAATCATATCGAGAAAGTATTGTTAAATTATTATTACTTCCTTCAGACCTAATACTTGTTTTAATGTAGTATAAAGTTTTTCGTATTCCTGAATCACCATAATCTAAATCTGGTGTTTTGTAAACTGCTGTTATGTTACTACTATCAAAATTGTTACCAGTATCGTGATTGTAAACTCTACCATCTACTTCGGCATGATATAATACTTCATTACCATTAACATCTGTTCCTGCGTGTACTTGTCTTGCTGGAATACCTTTTGTTTCACTCCATTCGTATACTGCCGCACCTGTTGAGGATATTTTAAATGTTCCTATAATACCTTTTTGTGCAGAATTAGATGTTCCTGTTTTATAGTAAAATAATCTATATTGACTTTTTTCTCTTATGACCATACTGGCAAATTCAATATTAGATAAATTTGGAAAAATATTATCTCTAAATAAAGGTAGTATTTTTCTACTAATAGAACTTAATTCTATATCATCAATACGAGCTGTACCTGCAATTGTTCTTAAACCATCTGGTGCAAGAAAAACAAGGTCACCGCCTATCTCTTGAACTGTATTCCCATGAACACATCCAATATTTTTTGTGACTCCTGATACAACTGCGGTGCTATCTAAACCCGATACTTGAAATATACTGTTTTCACAAAATACAATTAGTTTATTACGAAAAGGTTTTATTGTTACTATCTTATCGCCAACATCAATTGTACCGGCAGAAGCTCCAGTAAAATCTTCTGGTTTTAATCGTGTACTATATGATATAACTTGTGGGTTATCTGAGTCTCCTGCAAGAATTAATCGTTCACCAAATATTGTAGCAAACTTTGATTTATCTGGAGCAGGACTTTCTACTTCTTTAAAGCTATAACTATATACACCACTTGAAACTGTTATTTTTAAATATGCTGGTTTATTAATACCATCAACAATAAATAATTCACCATACTGTGACTCACCTTCATATATAGCAAACTTACAATCAGATTGATTATTTCGTGCTATAGTTGAACCACTAGATAATTGTGATGCTGTAGCACCATTTAATTTTATTCCTGTATTACTAACAGAACTTGCAAAGTTACCATCTACTGTTAAAGTATGACTATCAGTAATACTTAAAACGTTAAATATTTCTCCGTTAATTTTTATATCATCTCCAACGGATACTTCAGTTGTAAATAATGTAGAACTACCATGAGCATTTACTGTTGGTGAACCAGATGTAACATTAACTGTTCCTGTAATAGATTGGTATGTATCTTTATTTACTTGTGTCCAACTATTACCATTTGTACTGTAATAAATATTACTACCGGCACACGCTACAACTCCAAGAGCATAATGAAAAATACCTTCTATATCATCTGTTCCACTTGGTTGTGCTGAACCAAATTTTGTAAAACCATTTATTCTACGATATCCACCATGAATAGATGATTCATAATTTTCTAAAACTGTTGCGACTCCGGGAGTTCGAAATAGTGTATGCGTTGTACCTACTAAATCCAAACCACCTTCGCAAGTAATTGATACACCTTGCTCTGCCATAGTTTATACCATTCGTAGTCTATCATCAATCATTGTTGCAGGAAAAGGTTCTATTAATTGTTCACGCATTGTTCGTAAACTTTTTTTATATTCTGCATCTGCTAATTGTGATTGACTTATGTTATCTTTAAATTGATGTACATAGTATCTAGCTCTTGCTAAAAGTACTGTTGTATATTGTTGTGGAAATACTACAGTATCGCCATGATTTGTTAATTCTGTTGGTTGAGAATATGCAAAGAAATAAATTTTGTATATCCCATCTGGTATAGGAGATAAACCAAATCTATCATTCTTTGGACTTCTAATAATTCTTTGTGGTATGCCATATGTTTGAGCATCGCTTTTATCTACTGCTTCGGATATAGCATAATGCTTAGTCCAAAACTCTGTTGTAATTGGATTAAGATTTCTTACTTCATAAGGTGCTGATTTACCAGACGCACCTTCTTCAGTTAGTGTAACATTTTCATAATCAATAAAACTATAATCAGTAGCTACACCTGTAGATGATGAATTAAATTTATACCATCTTGTTCCGGCTACTGTATCTACTGCAACATTACCATAGTAATCATTTGATGGGTCTCCTACTGCTAAGAAACTCCACTTATCTTCTGCATTACAAATATCAAAATATGCTCTGTTAATAACATCTTTAATATATTTTTGTATTCCTGTCGCAGAACTAAAACTTGCAGTAGTTAATTCTACTTCATTTAATTCTCTTATAAGAGTATTACATAAATCTAAAAATGTTCTAAACGGAGCTGCCATAATTTATTATACTCTGTTTAATTTTACTTCTGGATATAAATTTTCTCTTCCTTTTGTACCCATTTCACCTTTATCACATTCTCTGCGTAAATCTACCACGCCATATTTTTTTGGATATAGTTCTTTGCCATGGTGTACTGATGCTGCGTTATCACCCTTCATCATATGTGGTTGATGACGAGTAAGAACATCTTCATATTTAATTCCGTCTTTAGGTATGCCCATATTGTCCTCTCTATATGTAAATGAATAAAAGGGCGAACTTAATCGCCCCTTTATATAAGTTAATATTAGTCGATAGTGTAGATTGCTTTTACTAAAGCATCATCTCTAAGAACTTGTCTACCATACACATGAAGACCTCTTACGATATCACCGAAAGTATCGGTATCTCTTAGAGTTTCGATGTTAAGGATTGACTGTGCAGTTGCTGTAGATGAAATGTGACCACCTAAACATTGACCAGTTGCGTTAGTAGTTGCCGGTATGTTAGAAGATTTATACATAGAAAATCCTCTGATTTGACCAGAAGCTACTAGTCCGTTTCTTACACCTCCATCACCTTGGTTAAAGTCAGATGACATTAGTTTTGAATCGGTATCAGCTAGTTCTTCGTAGAACTCTGGTTTTGCGACAAACCATCTGCCCTCTTCTGGAACTTGTGAATCATCTAAAAGTCTAGCCATTCTAGCCATGATTTTTAGAGGGCTAACTTCAGAACTACCATTACCCATATCGATTGGGTCAGTAGTTGTTAATGAAGCTGCTGCTGCGTTTGCAGTATCTCCACCTAATTGATGGTCTGGAGAAGAAGTTGATACTCCTGCAAACATTGCAGTTAGTACTTCTGAATCCATAGTATCTTTTAGTGTGTATGCTGCACTAGACGCACCTACTGACGCAAAGTTAATGTGAGATAATTTCTCTTCGATATCATCCACAATAAATTTGAATGAGTTAGCTTTGTCAACGACAAGTGTTAACTCTTGGTCAGTTAAGTATTGTTTAGTAGTAGAAGCTGCTCTTGTGTAAGCCGCTACTGTGATTGTTGGTTCTTTGATGATTTTTACAGTATCACCAAATGCAGCAATCTCACCTGCATAGTCGGTGTTAGTTATTGCTTCGATTACAGAAGATTTTCTGAAGAAGTTTTGAATCTTCTTCGAAAAGATTTCTGGTACGAAGAACTCATTAGTCTGACCGGAAGTACTTGCATTAAAGTTATTGTTTGCAGCACCACCGGCATTTTGAAATACAGCCATTGTATTCTCCCTTATTAATTAAAAGTTAATGTGATGACTATATCTTATATAAGTATTTAGTAAGTTGGGTTACCAGAACCTGCATACCTACGATTGCCCATATCATTTACGACACGACCATCTCGCATAGCATCAGTTATGGAACTCTCATTCTTATCAAATTCAGATTGAGACATAGCCGCTATTTGAGAACGAGTCCAAATTTTTTTCGAACCATATCCGATTTCTTTACTGTTCTTCACTTTTATCATTTCAGAAGCAGAAATTAAATCGCCAGATGTTTCTTTTAATTTTGACTTGCCGGTATCTTGTTTAAAAAGGTCTATTGCTCTTGAAGCCAATTCAGCATTTGAATTGTTTCCATACACCCATCCTTTTATTTCTTCGGGTTGACTTTCAGCCCAACCATGGAAATTATCTGACTCACGAATTTCTTCCCAGTCTGGATGCATCCTTGCTAGTTTGGCTTCGGCTTTCTCTTTACTAATTTGTTGATTTAATGAACGAAGTGAATTTACTTCTTTCTTTACATCTTCTAGTTCTTGAGAAGTCCTTAAATGAGCTACTGATTCAACAACATCATAAACATCGGGGTATTCTTTTTTAAAACTTTGAAGGTCTTCCGTACTTTTAGGAGCTTTATATTTTGGTCTGTTAGACCTAGCTTCTGCTAAAAGTTCTTCTTCCCTTTGTTTAAAAGAATTAACTCGAGTATCATAATGCTTTTTTAAATCATCATATCTCTTTTTGTAGTCAACCTTTTTATAAGGTTGGTCAGCTTGTTCTTCCGGAGTGTCCTCTTGTTCTAATTGTTCTTGTGAGTCCACAACAACTTTAGGAGGGTCTTTCTTAACCGCTATTGTATTTGCATCAGCGAAGGGCTTAGATGCATTTTCATTTTGTTGGTCATAATCAATATAATCTTTTTTCATATTATAAGGATTAGCTTCGTTGCTTTCACTTTTTTGAGAAGTAGCTTTATTTAATAAAGTGTTCTCATTACTTTCAACCATTTTTAATCACCTTTCTTTTAGTTAATTGGGGTTTTACGTTATTGTAAAAGTAGCCGATATAGAGTGCCTAGGTGATTACCCGGGTAGCTCTATAGTGGTACGGATAATAATCCGCCTTTAGACATCATGGGTTGGTCCGGTGCAGTTTGATTTGCATCTTGAACTCCCATATCTCTATCATATTCATCTTCTGCTTTTCTCATCATTTTTCTTAATCTGTCAACGCCAATCTGTTTTACGGATTTAGCAGTAAAGACAAACTCTCCATCTGATAACATTGCAGGAATTGAATCTGATGTTCCTGTTCCCGGTCCATCAACTTCGCCTTCACCGGTAAACTCTTTCATAGACATCTTAGAAATAATATCCATTAATCTTGGATACTCTTCTAGTGCTTGTTCTAAAACTTGTTCTTCATCTGATGTTAGTACAGAAGTATCTATTGTTGCTTCTGTTTCAACATCGTCTCCCGGCATCATTGCTGTTTCCATTTGCATCGAGACATCGGGTTGTAATTCTTCTATTTGCATTGGTTCATCATTTACTTCGCCACCTTCAGCGTAAGCTTGATACCCAACATCTTCTATTCTTCCTAATCTTGGGTCTCCCCCCATTAAACCACCAGTAGCCATTTGTGTTACATTTTGTTTATTCATTTTAATTTTGTTTAACATTGGCATACCGATATATGTGGCAATGGTTTCATCATCAGCTCCATTCTGTTTCATTTTACTGTAAACAGATAAAGCTTTGTTGTATTCTTTTTTATCGTCAGTTACGACATCACCTTCTTGATACCTAGCTCTTTCGGGTGAGAATAATCTTTTAGGTGTGCCTTCTCTTGCACTTTGCGGTGTACTAACATCATATAATCCCAAACGAGGAGTAGACTCTGTTGAAGGAGTAAGAAATGTATTCATTTGATTTTTTAATTTTTCAGTTGCCATTATACATTAAATCCTTTACTACCTTTTTTAATAGCTTTTTTTATTAAACTATCAAAACTTTGTTTAGTTTTTTTAAGGTACATAGGTTTCATAGATTGTTTTTTAAAATATCGAGCTTCATTAGAAACAGGGTCAGTAAACATAACTTTTAAATCTTTTCTTTTTGCATTAAGATTTATACTAAAATCACGACTTGAAGTTCCATCTTTACTAAATATTCTTTTTACATCACCAGATTTTGTTGCGTGTTTTATTGAATGTTCTTTATCTTTTGTATCATAAGTGTAGCGGTAAGAACCTCCTTTATCTAACATAGATTTGTTATCAGTTACATCAATAAATCTTTTTTTCTTTTTATCGCCCATGTTTACCTACTTCTTTTTACCTTTTTTGTACATCATGCCACCCATGTTCATTTTCTTTTTACCTTTAGCCATACCACCATACATCATAGCAGCTCTGCCCGGTGACTTAGAACCTTTAGTAACTTGTTTATCCATTTTCATTTTAGATTCTAAAATTTTAATAGGACCAGTATATGAACCGAAACCCGGAATCTTAATTGTCTTTACTTCTATTTTTTTGTAACTTTCTCCTGCCATTGTTTACTCCTTGTATGATTTAAGTGTTTCGGGTAACTTAACTAGTTGCTCCAGTAAAGTCCATTTCCCTTGGTTGCGGAACACCGCCTGTTCCGATTGTCCCATTGCCAACTCCCGAGTTGTCTGGTTCTGGAGTTGTATTAGGTATTCCTTCAGGTGCAGCCATTGGGGACTGCTCACTACCTGCTGGAGCTTGTGTATTTGGTTGTTGTCTAGCATTTTGTAATCCTATTATCTTAGCATATATTTCTGCTTCATTAGGGTCGTTAATGACTGCTTCGGGGTCAAGGTCTAATGTATATGCCAGTTCTTTTATTAGTTCTGGAATCTTTACGAAAGGTGCTATCGCAGGATTCTGTACACTTTGTAAGAACATGGTTAAACGTTGTGACCTAACTTCTTTTTGCATTAAGCTTGAAGTACCTGTTGCTTTTACTTCTAGGTCACCTTCTATATTTAAGTCACCTTCATAGAATTGCATATTCCATTGAAAGTACGCTTCGCCCAAAGGTTTCAACATAAAATCATCTAAGTTTTTGACAACTGTTTTTATATTTAAGTTTGCCGCAGATAATAACATTGACATACCAGAAGCTGTTCTTGTCATACTTTGAACACCTGTTTGTCCATGTGAGTATGATGGTATACCTGTTGACTCATCTGCCAACTGTCTAAACTTATCAAACATCATCATATTCTCTGTTGATGTGTTTGGAAACTTTAATCCATGAATTGCTTGACCCGGCATCCCTGCTTGTCTTCGGAATATTTTACCCGGATATACATCCATGTTTTGTCCTGCAACTAATGCAGACTCATCTACATCAAATACAAGTGAACCCGATAGTGCTAAGTTATCAATAGCCATTCTTGCATGACCATTCATAATCTGTTGAGCATCATTCATGTTTTCTGGTACACCAATACCAAAAAAACTATACGGATTCTTTTCGTAAGGAAATGAATTGTATGGTATACGATATGGCTTAAATGGATTAAGGACCATTCGTAAAACTCTATTCTCAGTTACCCAAGCATTAATTTGAAACTCTTGCTCATCATCCATACCTTCTGGTATAGCTATTTGAGAATCTTGTAATGTTTGTTTATCTACTATACCCCAATATTCTAAGACTTCATATCTGTCATATTCATTTTGTGTATAGTCATCTTCTTGACGTATTTGTGTTTCATAACTTCTGTTACGATAGTTAGGACCATCATCTAATGTTGCTAATACTTGTTCTTTATCAAAGAAAGGTCTACTAAGTAAATCTCTTACTTGGTTTCTATTTAGCTTATGACGATGAATAACATATTCACACTCTTCTAAATTCTTTGCGTTAGGGTCTGGATAAAAATCCCAACAACTAACAAATTCTATTCTTGGTACTTTGACATCTTCTGGTTCGTATTGTCGTTGTCCACTTTCATTTTTATTATATTTATGTAATGTTTTGTTAAAAGTAAATGGACCTTTGATAACCCCTGTTCCTAAAAGAACAGATTCAAATAATGCATTACGCAATTCTTGCGAACCATTAGATTCATCAATCTCATCATGGATGAGTTTTTCCATACGTCTTGCTAATTTAGACGCAGGTCTTATCTGAGCCATATCTGGAAGAGGAGCAGGTCCTTTCTCTATGGCATCATCACCTAATTCTTTTTCTAATCCCGCTAATGTTGGTTGTTCACTTAACGAATTAAATGTTGTTCCCGGCTCTAATGTTTTCCCATCTCCTTCAAAACCAATTGGAGACATTTCCGGTTGAGGGGAATTACCGGGTTGATAATCTAAGTTACCTTCAATAGACGGGGTTGACTGTTGAAGATTGTCTCCCATTTGCTCTTTGAGAGGATTGAGGTGTGCATATTCAGCTACACCTTCTGGTACTTTGGTTTCTTCAACAGAGATGGGAAACTTGTTTGCAGAAAATAGTACATCAACTAATTGTCCATAAGCTGCAAGAACTTTTGTTTTCGTTACCTTAACAAATACTCTTGACTTTTCATGCTCTCTGAAATGAACATTCTTGTAGTATTTTCCACGATAATTATGAAATGCTTCTAACCATCGCTCTTCATCACTACGTCTAGCTCGTTCGGCATCATCGAACTTGTTGTAAACAAAACCTGCTAGTCTTGTTTTCTCAACTTCTTGTTCGACTTGCTCATCTGAGTTTGTATCTGGGTTGTCTGTGTATTCTGCCATATTTTCCTTATTTCTTTATTATACACCTACTTATTAACTTTGTCAAGTAAATTCTTTTGTAAATAGGGTAATAACCATTTATTGTCTCTCATCACTTGTATGAGATAATTTGTAAAACTATTTATTAATCTTTCTTCTTTTGAATCTCCTTGTAAAACGCCACCTTCTCCGCTTTCACCCGAGATATATGCTATTGCATGAAGAAGCTCATGGATAACAGTATTGACTTCATCAAGCTTTGTTAAATCTTCTTGAATGTGTATTGCATTATCTCTTTGTAAATAAACACCATAACAATCTGTTAGACTATCTTTTTTAAAGTCCGGCTTTGATACATTGATTGTTATATCTTGATATCCAACTTTAAGAATCTTTTTATCTATCATTTATCTTTTTTACCACCATAAACATACTCATTCTGGGAATGTCTAAAGTTATTAGACTTACTTGTATCTACTTCTGTTTCTGGTTGTTTACACCATTCTCTGAATTGGTCTTCTGGACCTCCCATATCATTTAATCTAAATATCTTTGGAGCAACAAATACTTGTTCAATATTCCGTTTTTTTCTGTACTTTAGCATATCATCATATGACATGACACTATCGTATACTTCGTTAGTCTTTTTATTTCTAAATCTATATGTGGGCATTAATATCCAAATGTTGGGTCAGATGGTGTAAATCTTTTTATATCTTGCATTTCTCTATATGCCGATGGTTTCTGCGGTCTTGACATTATTAAATAACGTAAAGCATCATAAGCATGGTCAGAGGATTTAGTATCTACATCTTCTGTTCGGTTAGGGTCAATAGGTATACTTTGTAATTCTCTAATCATATTAACACAAGTAGAAAATATTTGTAGCTTTGGTCTTCCTGTTTGTTTATCTTGTTTAAGATATTCATGTACTTGTATCTTACCTTGTATCCTATTCTTATCTGCCGGTCTTAGCTTATGACCTGCTCGGACCAAAGTCTCGCCCACAGTTGGTCCTCCCACGCCAGTTCTATTCCAAGCAGCACTATCAAGAACTCCTTGAATACTCCGATGTTCATCTCGTTCATATTCAAAAAGCATATCAGCTAAGTCTTCACCTGTTAAGCCTTTCTTGTAAAGCTCTCGGTAAATAATTAATGTATCATCATCTGGGTCTATCGTTGCCCATACACACGCAGATTCTGAAGCATATCCATAATCCAATCCTTTATACCGCATCCAATGTGTTGGTATCTTAAATGGTGGTATCACATGGATTTCTGGATTAAACTCTACAAATGCTGCACCTTCGGCAACATCCCAGTTTCCATCTAGTAATTGTTTTCTTTGTATTGGAGGTAATGACTCCAACATCTTTTCATATCTACCATCACTTGATAGGTATGGGTTATCATCTAATCTTGCAGGAATAAACTTTCTTGATATTCCATCTGGTCCATTAAATGAGGTATTAGGCGGAGCAAGGTCAAGATATCTTTTTCTTACCCAATGTCCTCCGACTCCCCCGGGGTTTGCAGTACACCGAATATAAGTTCTTATTTCTGGGTCTGTTGTTCTTAATCGTGATTGCAGATACTGAAGAGGAAATTCGGTAGGATACTGTGTTAATTCATCAATACCAATCCAACTGTATGCTTGACCTTGATATCGATATACATCGGCATCTCTGTCAAGATATCCAAACTCCAATGTTGCCCCCGAAGGAAACTTCCATAGCTTTTCTACTTCTCGGAACTTAGCTCCGGGAAAAGCTTTTGTGTATAGTTCTCTTGATTTGTCTATTAACTCTCGTAACTCCGGCATACTTCTTCTTAGAAGTAATGCTCTATGGGATGGTCTATGCATAAACCTAAGTGGGTCTACAAGCATAGCATACGATTTACCCCCTCCTGCTGCACCTCCATACAAAACATCTTGTTCTGATGATGCTAAGAAATCTGTCTGTGGTCCTTCATTTGGTTGAAAAACAATGGACTCTTTATTTTCTTCTATAAAGTCTCTAACTTTCTTTGGAGCTTTACTTAGCTCTTCTTCTGTTATGACTGTATTCTTTGTTGTTGACTGTTGTTTCTTTGGGTCAACAGCTAACTCAACTTTACCTAGAACATTCTTTTTCCCTTTTAGGGTCGCTCTAGCTTTTGTTAGTTTCTTTTCAAGCTTTGATAATTCTTTTTCTTTATCTCGTATTTCTTTTCGAGCTTGTAACTTTGCTTTGGTTTCTGCCGATAGATGTCTAGGGGCTTTTGAACCTTTAGGTCTTCCTGCCATCCTATCCTCTTTTATCTAATAAACCTTTTTTTCGTTCCTTGTCTACAATTTTCTTTAATCCTACTGCTGATATTTTACGCCCTGTTGAGTAGGTTAGTTGTTCTGCCGCTCCTCTTAGCGACAGAGAACCATTGATTATGTGTTCTTTTGTTTCCTTTAGAGCTTCTAACTGTTCGTTGATGGGTTCTAGGAAACCTTCCACATTTGATTCTCTGTAGCCAAAAGGAATCGTTGATGTTGTTCTACGCTTTAATGTCACTCTTTAATCCTTCTATTGGAAAGCTTTCAAACTCTACACAGTATGTGTCTAGTTGTACTGATAACTGATACTCCAATGGTTTTGACTTATAGACTTCCATTAAATCGTTTTCGGCTTTTGTACACTCAAATTCTGATGCATACAAAAAACCATTATACTTTACTGATGGTGCATTTGGAAATGATGTTAGCACTAACATAAACCATACTTTAATCATCTTCGCTATATTCTCCTTCTATAACAACCTCTTTTTTATTGGGCAATAGAAAGATACCTCCAGAAACATTATGATTTACATTGATGTTTTCCTTTTTAGCAACACCTACTCTATCTAATAAGGTCTGTGCCGCTTGTAGTTTAGCGTTTACTTGTGGTATTGGGTCATCACTCTCTAAAACCTGTACGAGTTTTTGTGCCGCTCTAGGTGCAGAGTGTGCTAAGATTGTATTTGCACAATCAACTATCTCTTCTCGTAAACTTTTAACAACCGCATAATAGCTTGTATCTTCATACCCGGCTATTTTCAATGCGGCTTTAATATCTCCATTAGCTTCTGTGCTTAACACATCAAGAAACTTCTGTTGTTTGTCTGTTAACTTGCGGTGTTTACCAGAATCTGTTCTTTGTAAAAAACTCATATCCACTATTATACACTCTGGTTAACATTTTGTCAAGTATTTTTTTATCTTGACAAATCTGAAATAGGGTGTATAATTATACATAAGTCCCTCCGGGGGTTTAACGCCTATAATCTATGTAATTATATATAGTTCTAACAGGACCGACTCGTGCCTGTATCGCAGCCCCAAACTAGTTAACACTCTAATCTGCTCATTTTGTATGACATTGCTATATATGCGGTGGGTGGGTGGCATGGCACCTGCCTAGCCCTATGACAACTTGTCACACCTCTACAGAAAAAACACCAAGCCCCATTATATATTATTTGTCAAGTCAAGTTATAACATAATTCTTTTAACTTGTCAAGCATAAAAAATAAAAAAAAATAATATTATCTAGTTAACAAAATATTTCACAATGTTACAAGCTTATATATTAATATATTTCCTACTATTAAAAATCAAATAATCTAATTAATTCCTACACTTTTTTAATTTATACATATTTTTTTAAAATAACCTGTTGACATTATATTTTCATTATGATATATGGTTTTTATTAACATTAAAAAAAATGGAGTTATTATGAATATCACTAAAACTAGTCAAACCGCTTTAAGAAGTTTTGAAACTGATGTAGAATTAAGGTCGTTTGTAATTCGCTTTCAAAATGTAGCTAAAAAATTAGGTAAAATTCCTTATTTCGTAGTTTCAAGCGATTGTAAGACCCTCAACTATTATTTAGTGTCAATTTCTTATTAATCGGTAATTTATACCTTCTAAAAGCCCCGCCCTAAAAAAGCGGGGTTTTTTTACGTCTAAAATAAATTAAGGCAAGAATAAGGCACTATCACATAAATTCAATTTTGTCAAGTAAAAAATATTATATCATAAAAATTTTAATTTGTCAATGACATAATTTTGACATAATTATATGATAAGCGAAATAAAAAGAGAACAAAACAAGAACAAATAAATCTTAATTTTTTCATAATTATGCCTTGATTATGACACAATTATATATTATTATAAAAACCATGAAAACAAAAAGATTAGATAAAAAGAAAAGATTAGAGTTAAGAAAAAAGCTTATTTCTAATTATTATGATAATAACTATTATTCTATATCTAGTATTTATAACAATATAAATATGAGTTATAGAGGCGGTAGAAGTAAAAAATGTAGATATGCAGGATTTACAAATTAATTTTAAAAAAAAGTGTTGACACAGTTTTTTAACTGTGTTATAAAAGAAAAACAAAGAAAAAGAGGAGTTAAAAAAAAGATAAAAAAAATAAAAAAAGTTATTGACATAAAAAAATAGTATGTTATAACTATAAAAATATAAAGTTAGATTTATAAATTCGAATTAAGTCGTTAATCTAGCTAAACCAAATAGAAGGGTTTAAAAATGAGATTAGAAAATTATACTAATCAAGAATTGTTAATGCAAATTAGAAATTTTGATTTTGAAATTGAAAAACTACAAAATACTAAAGATTTATTTGAAAAGCAAATAACTATAAACAATAGAAGGATTAAAAATGCGAGTACTGGAGTTAATAAACAAGCTAAAAAAATTTGATTTAGATAGCGAGATTAATTTTTGGATAGCGGATGAAAAAAGAATATTAAAAGAAGGGAAATTTATAGAAATTGTTTCATTGTATACTGATGAAGACAAGACACATTTAACAATAAAAGAGGTGTAATATGCAATACTTAGAGTTTACAAAGTCTAAAAAGCTTTTAAACATTGACAACAACGCCAAGACTGTAAAGGGGCAAAAATATGGCTACATGACAGCTATATTATATCTTGCCCCAAGTACACAAAGCGGTTTCAATGTGTGTTCAATGGCAAGTGAGGGCTGCAAAAGTGCCTGTTTATACACAGCGGGTCATGGTGCTTTCAACAATGTACAGCAAGGGCGTATCAACAAAACAAGGTGGTATGTGCAAGAGCGTGACACATTTTTGGCACAGTTACGAAAAGAGATAAAAGCTTTCATTGTCAAGGCAAGAAAAAAAAGGTCAATACCATGTGTGCGACTAAATGGCACATCGGATATACCATGGGAAACTACAGGAATTATTGACGAGTTCCCCGACATACAATTTTACGACTACACAAAAATTTACAAGAGGGCGGTAAAATATGCTAATGGTCAAATGCCTAGCAATTATCACTTGACATATAGTCTAAATGAAGATAATATACAACAAGCTTTTGACATACTCAACAAGGGCGGTAATATATCGGCTGTGTTTAGACATGGATTACCCGAGAAATACAAAGGTTATACTGTTATCAATGCGGATGACAGCGATTTAAGATTTCAAGACCCACATAATATTATATGTGGATTGAAAGCCAAGGGCAAAGCTATCAAAGACTATAGCGGATTTGTCCTTGAAAGTAACTAACATAATACAAGGAGAAAATTTTTATGTTAAATTATATCAATGCGTACTGGACTATTATTAAATTTGGTGTTATAGGTTTACGACCTACACGAAAAAGAAAAAACCAAGAGAAGTATTTGGGTTATTCTGTAACCACCACAACAGGCGGTAGAAGTAGAGAAGGATTTACAAAAGTTACCACAGGGTATAAATCTTTTTACTATCCAAACTACTACAGAAAAACAAATGTACAAGGCATACGACTAAATAAAAATGTGCCTTTTGCATACAAGTAACTATTGACAAGATAAAATAGTTATGATATAACAGGTTTATATACTTGGTTGTTTAGGTTTTAGTGTGTCACAACAAATAACATTAAATCATATCGTAAACAAACTGCTGTACCGACTATGAGCCAAGTATATAAAAAGAGAGAATGACAAAGTCATAACGACAGGTGCGAGTCCTTAGGTTCTCTCAAGGCGATACAGTAATCCTGCAAATGCTAAAGAACTGGAATTGTTAGTTGTGAACTATCAATGTGAGAGAGAATATATAATAAGCGTGAGAGCTTAACGTATTCTCTCTCATTACCGGAAACCAGAAAGAGGTAAACATGACTAAACTAACTTTTATTTTTAATGACCAAACTTTTGTTACGACTGACGAAGACGCAATTAAAAAAGGTTATGGGTCTGGTATGGAACAAGCGAACTATCACTTTTCCCTACCACAAGGTGCATGGTTTGGTCACTACGATACTAAAACTATACCAGAAAATACTTGGAAATGGGTCGAAGGTAATTTCTGGGACTAAAAAAATGAGGGGTACATATGATGAGTAAAATAAAAGAATGGGCAACTGATTTAGCAGAAGTTTATTTGGATGAGTTAGCTACTGAAATTGATAGTAATAAAATTACATTACAAGAGGGACTAGACCAAGCTGTAAAGTCTAACGTAAACTTTGGGTTGCTTGGTTTTAATAACGAGGATAAAAATATTTTGGAAGATGAGCTAACAGAATATTTTGAAAGTTACTGGGAGCGATAATATGAAAGAGTATTGGTCAACAATTATAATTAAATTTGGTGGTAATAATTTAGAATGTGAAAACGAAGAAGAATATCGAAGCCAAATTAAAGAACAATTTTTAGAAGAGTTTAACATTAGTTTAGAAGATAAAGAAATAAAAATAGAAGGAGTAAAATAATATGGAAGTAAGAAAACTATTAGAAGTACAAGCTACTATTGAGGGTCGAGCAGTACCTATTGATATGGATGATGAGAATTTAAATAAACATTATTCAGAAAGTAAAGGCGAGTTTATAAACATATTAGATATGGACTTGATACATTTAGTTAGGTCTTATTCAAAATGTTTAGGTCACATAAACACAACTGATAAAGAAATAATTCGAGAAGGTCTTGACAAAATATTAAAACAAGTATATGAAACTAGAGAGGTATTAGATGATTGAACCAGATATAAAAGCTTATAGAGAAGATGTTGGAGAACATTACGACCACCATTTTAGTGAAGAAGAAATGGAAATCATATACGAAATCATTCGAGGTAACGTACCTGTTGACGCATTACGAGAAAAGCTTGAAGACTTTTTTGAAAATTCAGATGTGCCTTTGACATCATTCTTTGATGTGTCTACTGATGAAGGTATGCTTGATAGATTAGAATACGATTGCGGTTATGTTGGAGGGGTAGGTACAAGAAGTGTTTACTTACCAAATTAATTATGTTAGAAACTAAATTGATACAATGTAAAATGAAGTTAGATAAACTAGCTGTGCGTGAACCGATGAATGGTAAACAAATGTATAATCGTATGTTATGGGAACGAATACGAAACATATTAATAAGGAGATATAATAGATATGAGTAATTGCTACGATATAGAAATTAAAATGGATTATTTTTATCAAAGTGATTCATACGAAGATATGATTGAAAGGAAAAAAGAGTTTGAAGAGGAAGTGCAATCTCATTTGAATTATTTTAATCAACTAGCCAAAAGTAAAAAGAAATATTATTCTGAACTCAAATGGATATACCCAAATGAATAACAAAACATACTGTGCGTGTACTATTGATATTCACAATGGTAAAACATATTGGAATGTGCCAAAAGATAATTACTATGATATGATTACACATCTAAGGCAATACGTTCATAGAGATTGTCATGTAATTGTTTACACACTTGAAGGTGCAAAGCCAATGAAATTTCACGAACACATATCAAACTTTAAAACAGATAAGGAGAAAATAGTAAATGCTTGACGCAACAAAATATATAAATAGATTACGAGTAGTTATTAAAGGTGCAGATGAATTACAGTATCACAAAGACTGGGAAAAATTTGATTACTTGTATCATCGGGTTAGTAGTATCGTAAAAGATTATGATGAAGACTTTGACAATGCTATGGAAGACATGGAGAAACAAGAAATGTTTAACATGACACGAGACAATCCATTTAAGGAGGGAACAGACTAATGAATATATTTTTTTTAGATGAGTGTCCAACTAAAGCTGCTGAATATATGTGTGACAAACATATACCTAAGATGTTATTAGAAACTTGTCAAATGTTATCGACTGCTATTCAAAAGTATACAGGTGTAAATAAATATTTATATAAACCTGCATATGAAAAACATCCAATGACTATTTGGGTAGGTAACACACGCAACAATTTTTCTTGGGCGTTGGAACACGCATTTAAAATAGAACAAGAATATGAAATGCGATTTAAAAAAGTACATAAGTCTGGAAGAATACTTTCTCAAATACATTTCCATGGATTACATCATAGTATTCCAAGAGTAATGCATGAGGATTACATTACTGAACCACCTCAATGTATGCCCGATGAATACAAAGATAAAGATTATGTGACAGGTTATAGGAACTATTACATAGGTGCTAAAAAATATTTTGCTAAATGGCAAAAGGGAAGGAGTGTACCAAAATGGTTTATAGAGAAGACACCATTGAATGTTTAAAGTGTGACAACGTATACTCTGAAAAAGATGATGAGTTTATATTAGTATGTCCTCATTGTGGGAATGATGATGTACTTGAAACAATATATTTAACAGTAGATGAGGTATTATGACTATAAAAACAAAAAAGAAAAAGTATTGGATAACACATGGGTACGAAGGAACAGAAATTCTAGTACCAATGGATAACCAAGATGACTACGCTGTGTTAGATGAAAATGCAGATGATATTTTATTTGGAGAGAGTGATGAAGAAATATTTTCAAAGCCATACAATGATTAAAGTATTGATTTTATTAGTTTTTTTAGTAGTGTTGTGTGCCTGTTCGATGTTACCAACACTACATAAAAAACCTGTGGAAACAAAAACTGATAGTGTTATACTAACACCAGTTGAAGAAACAAAAAAGAAAATGCAAAAAGAAATAAATAAAATAAAAGGAGTTGACAATGAAGAATAATTATGCTATAATACAGAGTTATTTTTATGACTAATAAAGTAACACCAAAACATGATTTGTCTTGGTATATAAAATGGACAGCGAGTTATATTTTATTAATCGGTATGGCTTTAACTTCATTAAACATACAACCTTATAACTTATACTTTCATTTAGTAGGAGTTACAGGTTGGTTTATTGTTGGAATGTTATGGCATGACAGAGCATTAGTTTTTATTAATGCTGTTGCTATATTTATTTTTTTAACAGGAATATTAAAGGAGATAGTATGAAGGGAAATAAAAAGTTCGATATCGATTTAAAGTATGGACAGATACGAGAAGATAAAGTAAAGGATATGTTTTCTGATTGTCAGATAGAAGTAAAATCAGAACGTAGTTGGTGGAAGAAGACAGGTAACATTGCTATTGAGTATGAGTATAGAGGTAAACCAAGTGGTATCTATGCAACCACTAGTGACTTCTGGTTTCATCGATTAGAAGGAGACAAGGAAGAATTTTGTACGCTTGTATTTAGAACATCTATTCTTAAAAAGATTGTGGATAAGTACAAGGATAAGTTAACTAAAAATGTTGGTGATAATAAGGCAAGTAAGTGTGTCTTAATTCCCATCAAAGAAATATTTACTGAGGAGTTTTATGGGTATGTTTAAAGAAATAGAAAATATAAAAAACACTTTAGAAAATATTGATGATAACTTTAACGATACTATTTTCCCCGAGCTTTGGGAAACAGCTAACACTTTAGCAAAAGAAAGATTAACTAATACTGATTATCAATTTCTTGATATCAAAAGAAAGATGAATGTAATCCACATCTTGTGTGTACTTACACATCTTAACAATAAATATAGTATGTCAATAAATATTAATAAATTTTTAGATAACATAGCTAAACTAAATTTTAATGCTGCGTCAAATAGTATCAAAGCAAATATTAATATGGGAAAAAATATACAGTTATCTAATTTTGTTATTAACTTAATTAAAACTATTTAAAAAAAGTTCTTGACTTTAAAATTAAATATGATATAATATGTTTTATATAAACTAATTAACTATGTTAAAGTATTTTTATTATTATTATTATAATATTATTAATAAATATATATATAATAATATTTACAGGTTTCGGACAGGTGTTATTGCAAGGCACTTGTTTCTACTGGCTGAACAACAATAAGCTAGTTGTAAGGCAATGGTTTTAATCAGTATGACCAAATGGTTGAGAGATTAAGATTATGTACTGAGTAGTGTATCTATGAACTGGATAGCTCACGGAAGGTTGCAGGTAAATCCATAAGTCCTGCGTAGAAATCCGAAAATAATTTTTTATCTTGACAATATTTAATTGTTATGATATAATACAAGCTTCAATAAAAAAATAAAAAGGAGGGCAATATGCCAACAGTTGAAGGAAAAGCGTATTGGGCTAGTGTGACTAGACCGAATACAACATTCGACCCTGTGTACCAAGTCGACTTAGCTATAAGCGATGATGCTGCTGATAGCTTTAAGAAGGAAGGTATCGCAGTTAAACAAGACGATAGAGGTAATATCGTTAAGTTTAAACGTAAAGTCAGTCGAGCTGACGGAAATAAAAATCCACCGCCAAGATTGGTGGACTCTGCCAAAAACTCTATCGATACGTTGATAGGTAATGGCTCTACTGTAAGGGTTATGTACAAACCTTTTGAGTGGAAGTTTGCCGGTAAGTCTGGCAAAAGTCTTGACCTACAAGCTGTACAAGTCTTAGACCTAGTGCCTTATGGCGAGGACTTTGATGTAGCTAGTGGGTACGTTGCGGAGAATAGTAACGAAGAATTTTAAACTAATAATATAATGAAACAGGGGGCGACTATGGATAATAAAACTGAAGGTTTTGTAGAGTATCATGTCCCCTGTTTAAAGTGTGGAAGTAGTGATGCAAGAAGTGTTAATGCCGATGGCAGTAGCTATTGTTTCTCTTGTAACAACTACTTCCGTGCTGAAGAACAGGGACAAATTAATAACGAAGGGGGCGACTTGCAAACGGCAGAACAATATCAAGCCGATGTAACATCTATTGCACATCGAGTTCAAGAAAAATATAATTCAGATACATCTGGAGATTATCTGGGTATAAAAGATAGAAACATTTCAGTAGATACTTGTAAAAAGTATGGTGTCAAAACTACTATCAATCCAACCAATCAAAGAATTGATACTCATGTATATCCATACCATGATGAAACAGGTACTATCCTTGCAACTAAGACAAGGTATGTAAAGAATAAACAGTTTTCCATTGTTGGTTCGACATCCAACTCTGGATTATTTGGACAACAACTATTCAATGGGGGTAAGTATGTGACGATAACTGAAGGCGAGGTTGATGCCCTTAGTGTGTATCAAATGCTAGGTTCGAAGTATCCTGTTGTTTCGATTAAGAATGGTGTCTCCTCTGCCTTCAAAGATATTAAGAAGAGTTATGATTGGCTTGATAAGTTTGAGTCTATTGTAATTAATTTTGATAACGATGAGGTTGGTAGAGAAGCTAGTAAAAAAGTAGCTGAGTTATTTAAGCCCGGCAAAGTTAAGATACTTAAACTACCAGAAACTTACAAAGATGCTAACGAAATGTTAGTGCATCGTAAGTATGAAGATTATACTAAGTGTTGGTGGAACGCACCTGTTCATGCACCAGATGGTATCATCAAAGGAACACAATTACTTGATGAAGTTTTAAAACCTATTGTCAAATCTAGTATTAACTATGGTTGGAAAGGTTTAGATGAGCTTACTTATGGTATTCGTAGCGGTGAGTTAGTTACGATTACAGCAGGTACAGGTCTAGGTAAAACGTCTGTCATCAAAGAGTTAGTGTATCATATTTTTAAAAGTACCGAAAGCAATATCGGTATGATTATGTTAGAGGAAAGTCCTAAGATAACTGCATTAGATATTATGGGGACTGAAGCTAACCTTCCTTTACGAAGACCGGATGTAAATTTATCTGATGAAGATAAAACAAACTACTTCAACAAGACTGTTGGTACAGGTAGATTTTATTTCTATAATCATTTTGGTTCTAATTCAGTTGACAATATTATTTCAAGAGTAAGGTACATGGCAAAAGCTTTGGACTGTAAGTTCATTGTGCTTGACCACATCAGTATGATAGTATCTTCTCAAGAGTTTGGTGAAGAAAGAAAAGCTCTTGATGAAATTATGACAAAGCTTAGAACACTTGTACAAGAAACAGATGTAGCTTTGATTTGTGTATCACATCTAAAGAGACCAGATGGTAAGGGACATGAAGAGGGAGCTGTAACTTCTCTTGCACAGCTTAGAGGTTCTGGCTCTATTGCACAGCTTAGTGATATGGTTCTTGGATTAGAAAGAGACTCACAAAGTGAAGACATTGTATCACGAAACACAACCTGTTTGCGTGTGCTAAAGAATAGATTTGTTGGTATGACTGGACCTGCTACTTATCTTTACTATGATAAAGACACAGGTAGATTAAATGAGATAGACAAACCAACAGGCGAAGAGAAAGAAGACGAAGATAAATTTTAAATGGGGGCGATTAAAGAATGGGCAACAAATTATTTCTCGACATTGAGACTACAGAAATACAAGGTAGTGTATTACCCAGTACTATTTTTTGCTTGGTTACTATTTGTGATAAGGGCAATATTGTACGTTACACTCCGGATAATCTTCATCAATTTAAGATTGATGCGAGTAATTATCAAGAGTTTATTGGACACAACATCATAGGTTTTGATGCTCCTGTCATTAAAAAAGTTTTAGATGTTGACTTATTTAAGATTGGTAAAGTTACTGACACTTTAATTTTATCAAGACTATTTAATCCTGTGCGTGAAGGTGGTCATTCACTTAGAGCATTTGGAATTAAGTTTGGTTTTAATAAACTAGACTTTAAAGACTTTACAAAATTCTCACAAGAGATGTTAACATACTGTGTTAAAGATGTACAGTTAACAATTAAAGTTTACAATCTGTTACAAAAACAAGGAGTAAACTTTTCTCAACAATCAATTGATTTGGAACATGAAGTTTCAAGAGTAATTGAGAAACAAGTTTCGACTGGATTTTTGTTTGATATAGAAAAGGCACACCTACTATTAGCTAGACTATTAGAAAAGGTAGATGTTGCTCAACAAAAGGTAAGGGAAAGATTTAAACCTTTACCAACTTTCAAACGATTAGTTAGACCTAGAATAAAAGCTGATGGGTCTATGAGTATGGTTGGACTTGGATGTCTGGGAGAGGGGTGGGTAAATGTTTCTGGAGATTTTTCTCTTATCGAAATGAAAGAGTTTAATCTTGGTAGTCGTCAACAAATAGGAAGATGGTTACAAAATTTTGGTTGGAAACCTAATAAGTTTACTGAGCATGGTCAACCAATTGTTGATGAAAAAGTTTTAGCTGAGATAAAAGATATACCCGAAGCTGAACTTATAAATAAGTTTCTTCTACTTCAAAAACGCATTGCCATGATTGAGTCATGGATTGAAGCTGTAGAAGATAATGGGAGAGTACACGGAAGAGTAATTACAATAGGTGCAATTACTTCTCGTATGAGTCATCAGTCGCCCAACATGGCTCAAGTTCCTGCTGTGTACTCTCCTTATGGTAAAGAGTGCAGAGAACTATGGACAGTCCCTAGCGGTTACAAATTAGTGGGAGTAGACGCAAGTGGACTTGAGTTAAGAATATTATCCCACTATATGAACAACAAGGAGTATATTAATGAAGTCATTAATGGAGATATACACAGTACAAATCAAGCTCTTGCAGGGTTGGAAACAAGAGATACTGCGAAGACATTTATCTATGCGTTCATTTATGGAGCAGGTAACAGAAAGCTCGGAACTATCTGTGGAAGGTCTGAAAGTTATGGAAGACAGATTAAAGAGAGATTTCTTAGAGGTCTCCCAAGTCTTGCAAAGCTCAGAACAAGAGTGGATGCAGCTACTAGAAAAGGTTTCCTCAAAGGTCTCGACCAAAGATGCCACATCATCAGACAAAAACATTCCGCCCTCAACACCCTCATCCAAGGAGCAGGAGCAATCGTAATGAAGAAAGCTCTTATCATTTTGGATAAGAGTGTAAAAGAAAATAGTATTGATGCTCTTCCTGTAGCAAATGTGCATGATGAGTTTCAATACCAAGTAAAAGAAAATCAAGCGGAAGAGTTTGGTAAACTAGCTGTGCAATCTATAGTAGATGCAGGTAATCAATTAGGACTAAGATGTCCATTAAACGGGGAGTACAAAATTGGCAACAACTGGAAAGAAACCCACTAAGACTTTAGACACTTTAGTACCAGATATTAATAAGTTATTAATTAATTTAGCTAAAGGTAAAAAATTACAAGTATCTAAAGAACAGTTAGAAAAGTTTCTAGAAAATATAAAAGAGTCTATTGTAGACTGGACTAATCCTACAAAACAAAAGAAAACTAATCTTCGTATGTCTATTCTTGGTAGACCTGCTAGACAATTGTGGTATGATAAACATGAACCAGAAAAACAATACGACCCCGACCCTTCATTACAACTTAGATTTTTGTATGGGCATATATTAGAACATCTTATTTTATTTCTTACAGAGTTAGCAGGACATGAAGTAACAGACCAACAAAAGAAAGTTAGTGTTAGTGGTGTTGTAGGTCATATGGATAGTAAGATTGATGGTGAAGTTGTTGATGTTAAAACTGCTTCTGCTTATTCATTTAAAAAGTTTGAGCAAGGTACACTTAATGAAGACGACCCCTTTGGATACATCGCACAGTTAAGTGGCTATGAAGAAAGTGAGCAAACAAATCATGGTGGTTTTCTTGCTATCAATAAATCAACTGGACAACTTGCTTTGTTTAGACCAGATGATTTAATGAAACCTAATGTTAAAACTTTAATAAAAGATTTAAAAGAAAAGTTAGACCAAGATAATCCACCAGAAAAATGTTATGAACCTGTTAAACATGAGAAGTCTGGCAACATGAAGTTACCTGTTGGTTGTGTTTACTGTTCACATAAAGTTAAATGTTATCAAGATGCTAATGATGGACAAGGACTAAGAACATTTAAATATGCTAATGGTAAAGTATACTTAACTCATATTGAGAAAGAACCAAAAGTAGAGGAAGTAAAAATTAATGAATAGAAAACAAATGAAAGTTATCCGAAGAAAAGCAAAGACTATTATTGTAGAATGGTTACAGTCTTTGTTACCCGAAGAAGAAAAAGATAAAGTAAATGAAAAGAATATTTTTTCTATGATGCCTAAACAAACTCATTACTATTTTCAGAATCAAATTAGACTAAGTGCATGGTCATATAAGTGGGTAATTAAAAAATTAAAACGAAATCCGGACTTGACATTTACCGAATTAAATGATATAATTATGAGGAAAAATGGAAATTAAAATTTATTCAAAACATAACTGTATCTTTTGTGATAAAGCAAAGATGAGACTAGCTAAGTATAACCCAACTGTTCTCATGTTAGATGAAGATTTTACTAGAGAAGAATTTTTTAAATTATTTCCCAACGCTAAAACATTTCCACAAATTGTTATGGATGGAAAGTCTGTTGGAGGTTACATGGATTTAAATGAATTATCGGTCTAAGTTTGAAGAAACAATAATAAAGAATTTAGAAACTAAAAAAATTAAATTCTTTTATGAGAAAGAAAGATTAAAATATGTCCAACCGATTATTCATCGCTCTTATCTTCCCGACCTTTATTTTCCTTCTACTAACATCTATGTAGAAATTAAAGGAAGGTTTACTGTTGCCGATAGAAAAAAACATTTATGGATTAGAGAGAGTACTAAACATGATATTCGTTTTTGTTTTCAAAACTCAAGAGTAAAGATTAGAAAAAATTCTAAGACAAGCTATGCAGATTGGTGTAACAAATATAATTTTAAATGGTGTGAGAAAAAAATACCTAGAGAATGGATGGTAAAAAATGGAAGAAGGTAAAGCTTATATTGTGTTAACACCTATTGGTTTAGGTAAAACAAAACAGATTGATGTTGAGTTTGTAAATTTATGTGAGAGTGATAAAGATATAATGATGTTAGGTCATGGTATATTTTGGTTAGCTAAAAATAATAATGAACTTGCATCTTACATTGGTATGAGAGAATTTGAAAAAATATTATTTAAGAAAGGAGATAGTAGTGAACATCACTAAAAAATATTTAGACGAAGCAATTAAATTAGTAGGAGGACAAAGACACATTGACTATGGAGATAAAGTAGATAACCATAACAACATTGCAAAGCTATGGTCTTCATACTTAGATGTTAATATAACAGCACATGATGTTGCTATAATGATGTGCTTACTAAAAATAGCAAGAACAAAATTGGGTAAGCCTACAGCAGATACATACATTGATGCATCAGCGTATATGTCTATTGCCGGGGAATGTAAAGAAAGGGAAAAGAATGAAAATAAAAATTGATTTAAGCAGGGACAAAAACTTAACACCATTTGGTGTGGCAACTGTTAAGGATAGATACCTTGACAAAAATGAGACATCACCACAACACGCTTTTGCAAGAGCGGCTAAGTATGTGTCAACCTATCATGGAGAAACAGATTGGGATATGGCACAGAGAATATACGACTATGCTAGTAAGACTTGGTTTGGTTTTTCATCACCTATTCTTTCTAATGCAGGTACAAAAAAAGGTTTACCTATATCTTGTTTCCTTAACTATGTACCAGATAGTCGAGGAGGATTGAGTGAACACTATGATGAAAACATTTGGTTAGCTAGTAATGGTGGTGGTATTGGTGGTTATTGGGGTGATGTTAGAAGTGATGGAACATCTACTTCTCATGGTTCTAAATCAACTGGGTCAATACCTTTTATGAGAGTTGTTGATAGTCAGATGTTAGCCTTTAACCAAGGAACAACAAGACGAGGTAGCTATGCTGCTTATATGGATATATCTCATCCAGAAATAGAAGAGTTTTTATTTATGCGTAAATCATCTGGTGGTGATTCAAATAGAAAATGTCTTAACTTACACCATGGAATAAACATTACAGATTTATTTATGGAATGTGTTTCTAAAAATATTGATTGGGAATTAGTTGACCCTCATTCTAAAAAAGTTGTAAAGACAATAAATGCTAGAGAGTTATGGAGATTAATTTTAGAAACAAGACATGAAACAGGTGAGCCTTACTTACATTTCATTGACACATCTAATAAAGGTTTACCAGAACCACAACAAAAGTTAGGATTAAAAGTAAATCAATCTAATTTATGTAGCGAAATAACATTACCTACTAATGAAGAGAGAACTGCGGTGTGTTGTTTATCAAGTGTTAATCTTGCACAGTATGATGAGTGGTCAATGTCTCCTACATTTATATCAGACATGGTTAGAATGTTAGATAATGTTCTTGAACATTTTATTCAAGAGACTTATGAATTTACTTATGATTATAAAGGTACTATAAAAAGTATGGACTCTGTTCGATTAGGATTTAAGAAGGCAGGATATAGTGCATACAGAGAAAGAAGTATTGGTTTAGGTGCTATGGGTTTTCATAATTATTTACAGAAATTAAATATTCCTTTTGATAGTCCTATGGCAGATGGTCAGAACATAAAAATATTTAAACAGATAAAAGAAATAGCAACAGAAACATCTAAAGAGTTAGCCCTTGAAAGAGGGGAAGCACCGGATATGGAAGGAACAGGTATGCGTAATGCACACTTGTTAGCTATTGCTCCTAATGCTACATCAAGTATTATTTGTGGTGGCACTAGTCCTTCGATAGAACCTATTAGAGCTAATGTATATTCACATAAAACTTTAAGTGGTACATTCCAAGTTCGTAATGGACAACTACATAATCTATTAAAAACAAAATGGAATATGTCGGAAGACTTACAAAAAGAATATGAGAATGATTACCAATCTTATAAAGATAGTATTTGGAAAAGCATTAGTGAACATGAAGGTTCAGTAAAACATCTATCCTTTTTAACTGATGTGGAAAAAGATGTATTTAAAACTGCGAATGAAATAGACCAAAATTGGATTGTTGAACACGCAGCAAGACGACAAGAATATATTTGTCAATCACAATCAGTTAACTTATTCTTTGTTGCTCCACGCATACAAGCATCCCAAGAAGAGCATGATAATTTTTTACGTTATACTAACAAAGTACATTATCAAGCTTGGAAAAAAGGATTAAAGAGTTTGTATTATCTAAGAAGTAGAGAAGCAAAAAGTGCAGAGAATATTAACTTAAAAGTTAAGCGAGTAAGATTAGAACAAGAAAATACAGAGGAGGTTTGTTTATCATGCGAAGCGTAAGTCCATTATTTGAAGAAAGAACTTATTATAAACCATTTGAATACCCGTGGGCATTTGATTATTATCAATTACAAAATCAATTGCATTGGTTACCAGAAGATGTACCCATGCATGAAGATGTAAAAGATTGGAATCAAAAACTCTCACCGGCAGAGAAGAATTTGTTAACACAAATATTTAGATTGTTTACACAATCAGATGTTGATGTGGGAGCAGGTTACTATGATAAGTATATACCATTATTTAAGAAACCAGAATTAAGAATGATGATGGGTTCATTTGCAAACATTCAATCCGTACATCAACATTCATATTCTTTACTGTTAGATACAGTTGGTATGCCCGAGTCTGAATACAAAGCATTTGCTAAGTATGAAGAGATGTCGGATAAACATGAGTACATTCAACAGTTTGAAACATCAGAAGTAAAAACAAAGAAACAATTAAAAGACTTGGCTAAAGCTCTTGCAGTTTATTCTGGTTTTACGGAAGGGTTACAATTGTTTTCTAGCTTTGCTATTCTTATTAACTTCCAACGCTTTAATAAAATGAAGGGGATGTGTAAGATAGTTGACTATAGTATTCGTGATGAGTCACTTCATGTTGAAGGCATGACTAAAGTATTTAGAACTCTGATTAAAGAAAACTTAGATATCTGGACTGATGATTTCAAGAAAGAACTCTATGACATATGCAGAGAAATGGTAGCACACGAAGATAAGTTTATTGAATTAGTTTTTGAGATGGGAGATATTCAAGGTCTAACATTAGAAGAGATGAAACAATACAATAGATATATTGCCGATAGACGCTTATTACAATTAGGATTGAAACCTAATTTTGGTGTGAGTGTTAATCCTTTAACTTGGTGGGATGAAGTGATTGGTGTTGAACATCAAAACTTTTTCGAGGGAAGAGCTTCGGCTTATACTAAAGCAAGTGTAAAAGGAAATTGGTCAAATGTCTTTGACGATGCCGAATAAAAAAGAAGCAGTACTATTTTCGTATTCACTTATTCTTGATAAAGAGGGAAAGCTAATTACAGAAGTTAAATCTTTACCTGTTGAAGATAAAGAACTTATGCAAAAAGCTTTCTCTCAGAGTCGGGAGGAACGAGTCTTTTTTACCAATTTAGTACTGGAAGCAAAAAGAAAATTTATTGTTGTCCATGAATGGTTGGAAAAATATTGTCGAGTTATTTCTTAACTAGACTTCCACCAAAATATAATCCAACAATCGCACTCATTAGATGAGTATCAAGAGGTGTTATTACTACACCTGCAAAAGACCTATCCATAAGTATTTCTTTTTGTTCTATGAGAAATAAAAATCCTCTTGTAAATTCTGTCCATGTTAAATAGACAGGTATGTCATAAAATACAGGGACAAGTTTAGGATAAGCTATTACCATAAATACTGCGGTAAGAGCTATGATTCTTCTTGTCCATTGAAATCCTCTGTTCTCGTAGGTTCGGGCTTTCTCAATATGTTTCATTTGATTATCAGCCCGAGCCAATAACATTTTTTGTTCGTCTTGTTTAGCTTTAATGCTTTGACCCCATAGACTCATAAAGCCACCTAATAAAGATGACCCTAACATGGTTATCATTTCTACAGGTAAACCTCCCATTATAAAACAATAACTCCTATAACAATTGCCGCAATAACAACTAGTGCAACAATCTTACCTTTACTAGTAAGACTATCCCATGGTTTTTTAATCATGTTAATTATTTTTTTCATAGTTTCCTTTCTTAAAATAAACTTATTTAATTTTATATTGTTCAGAAATTTTATTTAGTTTGTATTTTTTTCTCATATCTTTTTGAGTTGATACTGTATTAAAAACTCCATAAAAATTATCTTGAACTTTTTTTTCCTTGGCTTTAACAACAGGAACTTTAACTTGCCCATATTGTTTACCAAGGTATTTACTTCTTGTATCTGCCATAGCTCCTCCTGTTAACAGTAATAATATTAATACTAATTTCATTTTAAAGTGGGGGCTTTCACCCCCTACCTTTTATTTTATTTTAATTGTCTTTGGTTTTTTTTCTTCGGGTAGATTTAATTTCATATCTACAATAAGAACACCATCTTTAAATGTAGCATTATCTACTTCAAGATGTTCTGCCAAAGTCCATTGTCTTTTAAATGCTCGTTGAGCAATACCTCGATGTACAAAATTGTCATCATCTTTTTCTGAAGTTTTTGCAGAGATAGTTAAGATACTTTCTTTTACCTCAACATCTATATCCTCTTTTGAAAAACCTGCCAACGCCATTTCTAATTGATAGTTTTCTTTATCAATTTTCTTGATGTTGTAGGGAGGGTAGTTAGGTGTCTCATAATGAGACAACGTAGACAACTGGTCAAAGATATTATCAAATCCAACTGTCATATTTCTAAATGGGTCAAAGACCCCTGTAGGTAGGTTCATGTTAGCTCCTTTCATAAAGCGAGTTATTATAATAATGGAATACTACCTATAGCTATTCCATCAAACCTATATTATACACCTCTATCTTCAACTTGTCAACCCCTTTTTTTGTCAAGTAATCCGCCCCTTTTAAAGTTAAAACTTTTTCCTATATTAAAGTTTCCTTCTTCTGTTACAAATACATCAGCACTTCCTATTGGAGTAGTTACTGTTGCTCCAATTTGACCATCAAAATTATCACCTTTATTTAGTGGTTTGTATGTTGCAGACGCATAAGGTGTTACTCCAACAGTCATTGACTGACCTAAAATACTTGGTTTAAATTTGCTTGTTTTTCCAGAAACATCATATCCTATAGTTGCTCCTTCTTTACTATCAAGTGAACCAGTTAGTAATCCATAGTTTCCACCAACACCTGCGGCAATACCAACTGCACTATCATCCAATACATTTGATACATTTATATTTGGGACTTCTGTTGGATAAGTTTTTCTATCACCAAGCACTCCAAACGTAACTGTTCTATCGCCTTCTAAAATACCTCCTGTTTTTCCATATATACTTCCTCCTGCATTGTCTCCGATATTAAAACTTTTACCAAATTTTGCTCCTTCGTAAGCTAAGTTTATATTTTTTTCATAAGTTTCACCACCCGGAAGTATGTCTGCATTTTCTGTTGTAAATCTTTCAATTTTGTTTCTTGTTTTTTTAAGAAGGCTTTTAACTTTATCTTTAGTTTTTTCTTTAGTAGAGTTACCACCGCCACTATTTCCAGAACCTGCATTAGTAGTAGTAGTTGTAGTGGTAGAGCTTTGATTTGTATTAGTGTTGTTGTTACTATTAGTTTTACCACTACCTCCAGATTGACTAGAAATATATCTTTCTCTGTTAGTAGAACCACTATCACTTTTTATTGTTTTTGATTTAGATTGATTACTACTTGATATATATCTTTCTCTATTTGTAGAACCACTACTACCACTATAAGCTCTATTAGAAGTCATAGCTCTTCTCATAGCAGCATAACCACCATATCTAAAATTTACTTTATCTTTTCTAGTAATGATAACACCAGAGCCACCTAAACTATATTTTTTAGGTACATCTATTACATCAAATAAATCTCCTAAAACTTCTGATATATAATTTTTTAATTCGCTTTGACTAAATCCTTTTTGAAAGGTAAACTCTTTTCCTTTTTTAATTAAGAACCCATCAAGGTAAGGTTTTTTTGTTGAAGCCGATGCAACATCTTGAGCTGTTCTTGTAGTTATAACACCAACACCTTTATCATTTAGTAGATTAGCAATTTGTTTTACAACAATATCTCTTTCTGTTTTATTTTCAATAACATTTAAAACCATGTGGTTTATAACACCATCTTTAGATTTAACACCCTCACCCATAATCATATCTTTTACATCAATATAATCTGGTTTTCTTCCTTTAACTTTTTCTATCTTTTTTAAATCAGCAAAAGGTTCATGACTTGTTACTTTTTTGTTAGTAAATTTTTTAGTACCAACACCTAATCCCGAACCAAAATCATGTACACTTTTTACTTTAAAATCATCAAATATTTTATTTACCTTTTCATAAGACTTTGCAGTATTAGTAACTTGAGTTAGACCTCGTTGTATTGTTTTTGCTAATCCGCCAAGATTAAATCCTAATCTTTTCAATGTCTTATCATAGTCTTCTTGTAAATAATATTGGTTATAACTACCGATTGGATAATTATATTTTTGACCTACTGTAGAATTTTCAACATGAGTAATTCCTTTTAGTAATGCTTCTACATGAGAAGGATTATTAAAATCTATTTTATTAGGGACACCAAATTGTTTTCTTAATATGTTTTCATAATTAGCTGCTCGTTTACCACTCGCATCATCTTTAGCATAGATACCCATGATTGTGTTTAAATCATTTACTTTATATTGTTTTATTGTATTAATTATATCTACAAGACCTTCATCTTTTGATGGATATTTTTTATAAATTTCACCAGAAGAACCAGTAAATGTTTCACCTTTCCAATTAGAACTAACCTTAACCATCCCCGGATTATTATTTTTAAAAAGAAAACTAAGAGGAGGTACAGGTTTTTCCTTACGAACTATCTGTGGTTTTTCATTAACAAGTTCTTTTAATTGTTCTTTATCAGACACATCTTCTTGATAAGGAATTTCAGTATTTAAATCAACTTGATAATCTGTTTTAATAACAGGAACTTTTTCAGGTGTTACCTCTTCTTCTTGTTCTGCTAAACCACCAGTTGCAAAATTCATTAATTTTATTAACTGACCTTTTAAACCTTTTTCAGCAGTATCTTTTCTGTCTTTTTTTATTTTAAATTTTAAAGGAATATTAGTATCTTTTTTATAAACTGTAAATGGAACTCCTAATCTATTTGCTATTTCTCTAATTGCAGGAGCAGGAAATACATTATAAAATTGATAAAATAATTCATCAAAACTTCTTTTACTACCATAAGACATCGGTACATCTACTGCTGCTTGTGCAAACTTTACCCAATCTTGTGCTATTTGAAATGCAGGAGCAATATCTGTAGGTCTATTTTTATTATAACCAAAAAAATTATTAACAATAGTGCTAGGCAACCACCCTAAATTTCCAGAAAGTTGTGTAGCATCTGCTAACCATCGTTGTTTGTCATCAGAAAAATCATCACTAACATTCCACTCACCATACTTTGCCCATTCTCTAATCTCTTTTATACCCCCATAAACATTCAATGCAAATAATGAACCTAAAAGTTGTTTTAAATTTCCTTCTTCAACTCTTGCTATCATAGCATTTGTTTGTGCAGATTTAGCCATAGCCCATGAAGAAAACTGTCCTAGTAATCTAAGCCAAGGGTTTCTTGTTTGTGTAAATAATAATCTATTACCTACTGTTGGAATAATAGCATCTCTGTCAGCAGCTTTTATTCCAACTCTTTGAATAATATTTGCAGAGTTTGTATCTTTTAAAGCAGTTGCTACATTTTTTGTTTTACCAAAATTTATAATAGAATTTAAATTAACAATGTTACCATTCACATCAATTTGTAATGCTCCTGTTTTTTGTAAATGTAAAATATCTGCTAGTAATTTTTTATCTCGAATATTATTTAAATTTATTTTTGTAACATTAACATTATTTGTATTAATTTGTCCAAGTCTTTTAACAAAATTTTGTGCTGTTTTATGAGTATCTATTGCACCTACATTATATGCGTATCTTCTAGCAATGTTTGTAATACCTTCTAATCCAATTGCTTTAAAAAAATATTCATTAGACTTACCAATAATATTCATTATATTACCAGAAGTTTTATTATTTAAAATTAAACCAGAAGATTCTCCGGGACTTGTTGTAAATGCATCTTTTAAATTTGATTTAGCTGTGCCGCTTAAATATTGATTTAAATCTTGACTTGCTTTATTACCTCTATTAAATCCTATTCCTTTAAACCATGAAAACCAATGTCTACTATTTTGAAATGGTTGTATAAGGTCACCAAGATTTGCAATAGTAACTTTATCCATCATACTAAAGTTAGCTAACGTTGATAATATTGCAGCAGTTCCTTTTTGCCAATCATCTACTTGTGTTCCATATCTACCAAAATAAGAATTAACTGCATTTTTAATAGACTCAACATCTGCTTTATGTTGTTTATTAAAAAATCCGTTTGTTAACCCTTCATTGCTAAAACCATTATCTTGATATTGTTTATATATTCTAGAAAAATATCCATTAATAGCTTCTCCTTCTCTACCAAATGCTCTAGCAAACTCAACAGATTTAACAGTATTTCTAGTAATATCAGTCAATACACTTCTAACATCATTAACTAAAAAATCTTTTAAAACATCTTCAACTTCTTCATATTTGCCTTGTAATTTTCTTTGTTCAGTTATATGTTTTGATAAAGGCAATTGAGTTTTACCTCTAATAATTTTTTTATCTAAACCTAATGATAGTATATCACCATTATCGGGTTGAGTAATTCGATTATAATATTCTCGAGCTAATGTTTTAGATGGTGTTGTTTTTTCTCTAGCAGATAAATTACTTTTTTTATTTGCTTTTAAATTATCAAATGCTTGTTCAACTTTTTTTAAAAATTCTCTTTTGTTATTATTAATTAATTCAAAATTAAACTTACGAGGAAAATAATTTTCGATTAATTCTTTTTCTTCAAAGCCTACATCTCTAAAATATTTTCTAAAATTAGACAAATAATCTTTAATATTTCCTGCCATTTTTTGTGCTTCAAAAGAAGCATTGTCAATCTTACCACCTCTAACAAGTGTCAATGCATCTTGTTCTACTTTTAAAATATTTTGTTCTTCAACTGTTAAACGAAGTGGAGTTTTTAAATATCTATTTCTAAATAATTTACCTTTAGCAGAGTCTAATATAGCACTATTTTTTATTCCAATAGTTTCACTAATACCTCCAACAAAATATGCAAAGTTTTGCTGTGCTAATTCTTCAACAGAAGAACCAGACCCAATAACTCTACTTTGATTTTTAGAAATGCTACCAAAAAAATTTCTTTGAACTGTATCAGTTGGTCTAGCAAATATAGTAGCGGCAAAAGAATCTAGTATTGGTCCTCGTGCAGACATCTTACTCCATTGTGAAGTTGATGTAAGTATAGAAATATTTCTTAAAAGATTTTGTGTGTAACTAGTTTTAATTTGACCGGCAATTTCTTTTTGTCTTGGTATACTTATACCTTTTGCTCTACCACTCATTAAAACTTTATTAGTTAAACCAAGAGCAGCTCCTGTTCCAATATACCAATCAATACTATCACCTTCACCAAAAAGAGTACCATAAACTGCACCTCCTCCTGCTCCAACAGCAGGTCTTGCAGCTATAGCTGTTAGTGTTCTCACAACTTTTGCAGTAGCTCCTTGTCTTTTTTCAAGTTCTTCTAAAACTTTAATGAAATGTTTATGTCTTCTTTGTACAATTAAATCATTAAATTTTGCACCTTGTTTAGCATAGATATCTCTTACTTCTTTTATAGCTTTTTGAACACTAGACTCACTACTGTCAAGAAGAGAAACATTTTGTCCTCTAACTTTAAATGAAATATTTTTTATATTTTTGTACTTTTTTTTGTTTTGAATTTTTTGCAACTTATTAATTATTTGATGCATGGGCGTATAAAATTTACTTGCTGTATTTTCTGCTCTATTTAAATTATTAAACAGTTTATTTATACTTGATAAAGTTGAAACTTCTTCAACTCTTTGTAGTTGCGTTGCATTTAAGTCATATTTTTTTTCGTAATTTTTTTTAAGTAAATTCTCAACAGCTTCTGCTTGTTGTTTTGTTTTAAATAAATTTGGAAAAGCTGCATTTAAAACTTTACCACCTAATTTTTGAACACCAAAACCTAAAGGACCTGCGGCTGCTCCTATACTTCCACCTAGTAATAAACTACTTGGAGTTACTTCTCCAGTTCTACTATACTCTCTTACTGCTGCATCACCAGTTCCAACTGCTCCACCCATTGCTGCTAATTTTGCTGCTTTTGTTGTTAACGATGCACCTTTTAAAGCTAAACCCCAAGGCATTAAAAAGTATACAGGGTCTAACATTAATGTTGCAGTTCTACCACCCCATGTTGCTAAATCATTATCATACTTTCCACTTGAAAATTCTGGATACAATTCATAGATTTCTTTTAATCTTTCTTCTTCAATATCTTTTCTAGCATCAGAGAAATCTACATCTGGACTTGTACTTCTATATGCAGCATTACCCAATCTCCAGATATCGCCAACAAGATTTGTTTCTAAATCTGCTCCATATTTTGCTTTACGAAAATCAGTTGGCTCTTCTCTAAACTGTAAAGGTAGAGGTAAAGCGTTTGATTTATTTTTATTATTTTTTTCTTTGGAATTGTCTTCTTTATTAACATTTAAATTGTTAATAATTGAAGGACTAATAGGTAGACCGGACATTATTTACTCCGTTGGTTTGTATGCTTCTGCTACTTCTTCTGGACTTGAATTTTGCCACTCTGTATAACTTAGAGGACCAGTTGGATTAAAGGGAGGTTTATTAAGAGCATTTTCTACATACTCTTCATCTTCTTTATTAGCTTTAGCAGTTTCTTCTCCATCATAATCAAAGTCGGGTGGGAAAATAAATTGATATTTACCTGTTTTCTCATTACCTTTTACTGGATTATTTAAAAAATCATCAATAACTTCTGCTCTAGTTTTATTATTTTCTTCCATTTGTTGTTGTATCATTTCTTCTGTAATAGTTATATTTGATATAACATCATCTGCTGTTGGAGGAGCGTCTTCTCTTTCCTTTAAAATTTTACCTACTATTTGAGATGCTCCTTGATTAACTACATTTTCTGTAATATTATTAGTTATACCTTTACCATTTGTTACAACTTTAAACTCTTCAGTATTTACAAATTCATTTAGTTCTGTCATAAGTTTATCTTTTTCTTGTGACGTTAAAACTTCTCCAATAGGTAATACTCTTTCATTTAAAACAAATAAAGATGCAACTTGTCGTTCTCCCCATAAACCAAATAGATATGGTTTATCACTAGCAATGTTAATAGTTCTATTACTTACTTCTTGTCGATACAATTCTAAAAACTCACCGGATGACCAATCTGTACCCTTTCTATTACCGCCACTATAAAAAGACTGACCAAAATAAACTTTTTCAGTTTCATAGTATAGTTGTTTCATTTGTTGGTAGTAAAGTGAGCCTTGAGGTGTCAATGTAATTTCACCACTTTCTCTATCCCATTTAGTTACATAATCTCCACCGACCTCACTAAAATCTGGAACAATAGTATTTAAAGTTGACATAATATTTTCTGTAGCAGGAGCTTTACCAGTTAATACAGAAGTTCTTAGTTGTACTGCATCATCATAAAATGATGCATCTATTCCATCTAAACTTGTATTAAAATTAGCTTTTAGTATTCCTTCACTAAAACCATAATCAATTGTCGAAGTATTTTTTGAAACAACTGGTTCTGACAATTCTAAATTATTTCTTATAGTTGTTCCTTGTACTTCCATATCAAGTTTTAATTGATTCTCTGGTTTTACATCTCTACCTAAAAGTTTTTTAACTTGTTTAGATAACGGACCATCAGTAGTTGTTCTAATTTCTTCTGCATAAGCTTTCCAAAAATCTTCACCACCTTTAGTTGTTTTATTAAAGTAATCAAGTTCATTTGGTCGAGTAACAGTTTGTAATGGAGTCTGAACACTAAAACCAATATTTGCACCTGAAGCATCTTTTTGGTCAACAAAATCACCCATAGTAGCTTGAAGCATTATTTCTTTATCATCATCACCTAGTTCTTTAAACATATTAAATTTACTTGGGTCAGCTTCAATAAGAGTTAAGGCTGCTTGTCTTTTAGACATACCATTACCTGCACTAATTGCTTTTAAAGCTTTATTCATATTTGCAAGATTTGCAGATTCTTTTTCATATGTAGCTAAATCTGTAGCATATCTTGTCTTTGCAATTTCTCTATATAAAGCTCTATTTTCTTTCATCTCTTCCATACGAGACGCAAGTTTTTCTTGTCTTATTTCTTCGTCTTTTTCTAATGCACCTTGAGCAACATATCCTAAACCTTCTAAAAAATTAATACCCATATTATTCCTCTATTCCTAACTCTTCTTTTTCTGGTAATGTTTTTACTCTTTGTAATAAAGATTCTGGTACACTATCTTTTCTAATTGTTGGTAATTTTTTACCAAGTGTTTCTGATGACTCTTGCATTTCTTTTTTTCCTTTTAGATAATCTTGTTCATCAATTAAATCATCATCTTGGTCTTCATATATAACAGGTTCAATTTCATATTCTTCAGCAATAGCAATAAGAAGATACATAGTTGGCTCTACTAACATTAACATAAGGTCCATGTTAAACTGACCTGCTGTCATACCTTTATATAAAACAACTTGAGCTATTTCATCGATTGGTGTTTTATCTTGTAGCATCCCAATTAACGGAATAAGATTTTCTTTTTCTGTAATATTTAAAAAAATATTTTCTATAGCAGGTTTAACCTCTGTGTGACGAGGTGTTTGTTCCCACGGAAACTTTTGTTCGGGGCTTTGTGTTAAACCTTCACCCGGAGTAGGACTGTTAAAAGGGTTAACTCCTGCTTGTTCAAATTGGTTTGGTTGTGCTTTATCTATTTCAGCCATTTACTCTCCTATATTTTTTTACTTTCTTTGCAATGTTCTTTGGTTGCTTCACAAACTGTTTCCCCTTTTTTGTTCCTTTTCGTTTTGCTTTTGTCGTTGCCGCATATTCCGCAGATGTTAGATTTTCTATTGCTTTCTTGGGTAGATACCTTTCGCCAGTAACGCTTGATTTCTTCCCAGACTTTGTTTGCCATTCTTGTTTAGTCCAAGCTTTAAGGCTTCTTTGTGATTTTTTTAGATTTCCCATTTTTCTTTCGTAATGTTTTTAAATCCGCAGATGTAATCTTATTTCGAGGTTCAGCAACCGCAGCTAACTTCTTTTGTTTTTTTGTATACGTCATATTAATTATAACCTCCTCCGGCTTTTTTATATTCAGATGCTAACAACTGTGCTTTTCTAGCACTCCATTGTCCTGCATTGCCGCCCTTAGTTCCTGCTTTTATTTTATTAAATAATCTTTTACGCATAGTAGGTTTAGTGTAATTATTTGCTTCGTTTACTTTTGACTTAGTTTTAGTTTTTGTCATATTAGCCTTTTTTATGTTTTTGAGATTTAGGTGGAGATTTTTTAGAACCCCCCGGACCTGCCCACAAAACTTTGTTAGCCCAATATGCCGCACTTGTTTTTCCTTTAGCTATATTCTTTGCGTGTCTAGCTTTAAAACTTTTTCTTGCTTCTGCGGAGTAGTTATGACCCATTCCTGTTGAGTCTCCAAAGTGTATAATTTTTACGCTATCATTATCTCTAATAGCAACAACACCTTTCTTACCATGTTTACTTGTTTTAATAGGTTTGTTTAAACCTTTTAAATTATATTTTTTTAATTTATTTTTTTCTGCATCAGATAAACTCATGTATTAACCTCTTACAATATTTAGCTGTGATTCTTGTATTTGTTTTGCTAACTCTGGATTTATTTGAGCTAGTAAACTACCACCACTAGACGATGTTACATTTGTTCCTGCATAGTTTGAACCTACAACATTTAAGTTAGCAGGTGAACCTATTTGTAAAGCTGTTTGTGTGCCGGGGTCACTAGCAAAGAAATTCTTTGCAGTTTCAACCGCAGCTCTTTTTACATTCTTCTTACTTAGTATACCACCATCTTCAGCACCTGGCATTTCAAATGCTTCACCATTTGCAATTTTATTTGTGTAACCTAAGTTAACATTAATATTATTTACATCAATAGTTTTCTTTATATTATCACCAGTAAATTTATAATCAGATGCAATTGTTGAACCCGGTAGTGGGTCAACTGGAGCAGTAAAACTAAAATCTGGTGAAAGACTATAATCTAATAATTTTGTTTCTGGAGTATATCCATTTAGTTTAATATATTCAAATGCAGCTTTATCATCAATACCCGGATAATATTTTTTAACACTATTAAAATATTTTAAACCATCACCTTGCATACCTGTAAACAAAGTATTTTTTTTCATAGCCGCAGCAATTGTATCTCTATAAAAACTGTTAGCAACATTAACATTACCAAGAGCAACACCACCAGTTTGAGTAATTGTATTTGGATTATAAACTGGTACACCAATTTGACTCATAGAGTATTGACCTAGTTTAGTAGTTCCCATTCCGGCTTTACCACTAAGAACTTCACCTGCACCTTGGTATAAATTTTTAAATCCTTCACTTACACTACCATTAGCAAAACCTTTAAATGTTGCACCAATAGTTTGTGAAATACCTTTTGCAGTTCCACCTACAAAGTTTGCAGAGTTATACATTCCTTTACCTACATGACCCATAACTTTTAAAAATGGATTAGTACTTAACGAACCTGTTTCTGCAAGTTTACCAAAACCAGTCCATAGTCCTCCACCTGTCGCACCAAATGCTCCAAGTAAATAAGGCATTGCCATGGAAACACCTATCATACCTATTGGTCCAAGTTTTTTACTAAACTTACTATATGCTTGAACAGCTTTACCTCCAAGACCTTTTACGCCTTTCCATACATTCTTAGCAACTTTAGCAATACCTTTACCAATACCTTTAAATATTTTTGATACTGGTTTTGTTATTGCTTTTTTTACTTTTTTAAATATACTACTGAAAAATCCCATTGATAGTTACTCCTTAATTTGGAAATAGTTTAATTGCAAACTCACCTAAAGTTTTTAACATATTTACTTTAGCTTGGTCTGATGCTGCTTCGTTTCCAAGTGCTGCTACTGCAAGTGTTGCTTTTCTTTCTTCATCATTTTCTGCCGCTTCATATTCCCATTTAGCAGCGTCTCTCATTTCTTGCCATAAGAAAGATAAACCTTGATTACTTAAATTAAAAGCGTTCATTGCATTAGCTTGGTTAACTGCATTAACTCCTGCTGTGTTTGCTGTGTTTGTTTGTCTACGCCATTGAACATTTGATTGTTCAATAGCTAGTGCATTAGCTGTATTAAACTGGTCTCTTTGAAAAGAAAGATTAGCATTATATTGAGCAATCTGTGAATTAAGTTGCTCTTCTAATCTATTTGCTTCTAAAGTATTACCGGCATTTAATTCAGCAATTCTATTTGCATTAGTTGCATTAAACTGTGACATTGCATCGTTACGTTGTGCATTGCTTTGATTAACTGTGTTTGACAAGTTAGCCATAAACTGTTGTGTTTGTGATTGACTTGTTGCATTGAACTGTCTTGATGCATTTTCTGATGCTTGGTTAGATAACATTGCTTGTTGTTTTTGTTGTGCATTAAGAACAGCTACTTGTTGACTGTTACTTAAATTAGTCATATCCATTTGTAAAAATGATTGTGCATTTAACACTTGAGCTTGTTGTTCGTTACTCAAGTTAGCCATATCTAAAGAAGCTAACCTAGCAGCATTTTGTAATGTAGACTGTTGTTGGTTATTTAAATTTGTTAACTCAAATGTTCTAAACAAGTTAGAGTTTGATATAACTGATTGTTGTTCATTGTTTAAATTAAGAACATCCATACCTGCAACAGTTTTAGCATTTGCTAAAGCAACAGATTGAGCATTGTTTAAACCTGCTAAACCTACTTGTTGTTGTAACTGTGCATTGGTTAAAGCTGTAGATTGTAGATTTGCTAGGTTTTGTAATCGAACTTGTTGTTGTTGATTAGCTGTAGTAAGGATTGCTTGTTGAGCATTTTGTAAATTAGCCATGCCTGTTTGCTGTGCAAATTCAGCAGTTGCCATTCCTGCTTTCATTTGATTTTCAGCATTAACTAACTGTGCTTGAAATTGTTGTTGTTTAGTTAAAACTTCTGCTTGTTGTTCGTTACTTAAATTAGCCATTGCTGTTTGTTGTAACATTGCAGAGTTTGCTTGAGCAATTGGAACAGCAGATTGTATAATAGAATTAATTAAAGCTTCTCTTCCAATGGAAGAACGAGATAAACCTCTTTGTGCTAAGTTAGCATCAACAGCTTCTACCGCAGCTCTAGCCCATGTAGGGATAGTTCCTGTTTCAATACCACTTAATAATGTTTCAAGCTGTGCAGAAACAAGAGTTGTTGTCGGCATAGCCGCAACCTGTGCTTGTACTGCTGTTGGTTGTTGAACAATACTTGCTTGTACTTGTGCAGGATTGTTTCCTATAGCTCCTTGTATTGCAGGGGGAAGTGTAGCTGTTTGTGCTTGAACAGTAGATGCAGTACCACTTACAGCTTGTGCTAAAGCTCCGGATGATAATTGACCAGATGCAGCTTGTGCAATTGCTTGACTTGTTGGTACAGCAGTTTGTCCAGTAGTTATTGCTCCTGTTGATAATGTTCCTTGAGCTGCTGTTGCTTGTGCTTGTTGTCCAAGAGTTCCCTGTGCCGCAGTTCCTGTTTGAGCAGTACCTGTTGCCGCAGTTGTTGTTGGGGCAGTCATAGAAGTAGGTTGACCAATAGCTGTTGCCGATGATGGACCTGCTCCTACAATAGTTGGTGCTGTAACTTGAGCTTGACCAACACTAGTTGGTTGACCCATTGTTGCACCTTGTAAAATCTCATTTGATTGTACTTGTTGTTGAGTATAAGTTTGTTTTGCTTTAGATGCAATCTTTGGGTCAGATATATTTTCTTTTAAATAAGTATCAATATCTAACTGTTGTGAAGGTTCTGAAGCTTCTGGTATTTCTTTAAAATCTCTAACTGCCATTTTTATTTTCCATTTGTCTCAATCAAATATTTTTCCATCCACACTATCTTTTCTTTTATAACTGCAACATCTTGTTGTATCTGATTAACTGAATTAACTTTATTTTCAACTGCATTGAGTCTGGCTGAAAACATTCCCCAAGTAATTCCTATTGCTACAATTAATGGTGTGTAAGATAGTATAAATTTTAAATCAATTTTCATAATTATTTTGCTAATGGATTATTTGATTTAAGTTTTATTTCATCAAGTACTACGTCTTGTACTTCATTTTCTTTTTTAACAATAGCTACTTGTTTTTCTAGCTCTGTTAATTTATCTTTAAGTTCTTTTAACGATTTGTTAATTGGACTTAAATCTGTTTCTTCGGGAATATCTAGCATTGCTACTTCCTCTCGAAGTTTTCCTATTTCTTTAAACACAAGAGTTAAATCAACAGGAACAATTTTATCATCAACTGTCTTTATTCTATCTATCAAATCAACTTTATATTCATTTGCATATAGTAAAGCATTGTCAACTTTTTTATTTAACTCTTTATCTTTACTATGTAAAGGTTGTAAGTTAATGGGTGGCTCACCTTCTAGTACTGATAGTCTATTGTTAAATTCACCCCATGCATAAAATCCACCACCAATAGCTGTTATAGTTCCTATGAGTGCGGCATATGTAGATAGTTTATCTAATATTTTCATTGTTTCAGAATCTCCAATTCTCTTAACAGTTTAGTTTTTTTGGATTTAACTTCCAATAATTTAACCCTATGAATTTCTATAGGGTCACTTTCCGTGTATGAGTTTAACGCAACTCCTGCATAGATATCTGCTGTGTAGCTAGATAAATTCATTTCTAAATATAATCCTAGATGTGATTTTTCGTAAATATCTTTTGAGGAATAAAACGCTAAATTTTTATATTCATCTAAGTTTTTTAGTTTAAAAAATAAATCTTCTTTTGATAAATTTTTTGTTGTTTCTTTTGTAACTTGTGTTATTTGTTTTGTTATATTTTTTATACTTTGTTTTACTTTATTTTCTACGTCTGAAGCATCTGTAATAACCCTGTCATCGGTGTCCATTTCTCTGTCTTCCGATTGTACTTCATCTTGTTTTTCACTATCTTCTGATTGTACTTCGGACTCCTCAGTTCCTTCGCTATCGGGTTTTTCTTCTTTTTGTTCTTCTGTTTTTTCTTGTGGACTTTCTGTTTCGGTTTCATTTTTAGCTACAATAGTTTCCACAGTTTCTTCTTCATCCGTAAAAGTCTCTGGTATGCTTTCTTCGTTTTCTGTGATTTCCTGCATTGGTTCTTCAAAGTACATATCATCTTCAAAGTAGTCACTTTCAATAATACTATAAGTCTCATCTACAGTAACCTCTGGTTCGTTAAACGAATACATATCTTCTATAAGATAGGTATTATCTACTTCCCAATAAAATTCTTCTGGTATATCATCTATGATATCAATAATATTTTCATCAATATCATCTATAGCTTCTTGTGCATCTTCATTAATAGGCGGTATATTACTATACGCTACATTTAATGTAACATTATCTACATCTGGTCCATAGTGAAAACTATCATACGATGTACCGGCAGTTTCATTAAATAACTCTGCTCTGATTGTAAAGTCTGTTTGTGTATTATAACCATGCGTATACACATTTGTGTAATTTATAAACTTATTATCAGTTGTCGAGCTAGTTCCAGTTATCTCTCTAACTTGTGTTGATACTGAACCATCAGAGCTTGTAATAGTTTGTTTGAGAGTTAGTGTGTTCTCTACATTATTCCAAAACCATACATCTGCTGCCATGGTTGAAGTAAAACCTTGATTAACTTCTGATTGTGTTAGATGACCATCATCAACTAAATCTACATCTTGGTATACATTATCTCCTGTATTTCCTTCAAAAGCTAGTACACCACCACTATCATCCATACCTGTTTGATATGGAAATCCCCATTCGCCATGTGTGTGAATAGTTGTTCCGTCTGTTGACCAACCAGTTGTATCTACAGTTTCACCAGTTCCAAAAGTAGAATTAGTTAATATATTTCCTGTTGTTACAGTTTGTCCAAAAGATTTATCCCATGCTAAAATAAAAGCACAAACAATTAACGTTGGAAGTATATACCGCATTAATTATGTACGTTAATTATTTTATGTTCTTTTGTTTCTAAATCTGTTTCAATTATAATTTTATCTACTTCTTTTTGTTCTAAAAGTGTTGCTAGTTTCTTTTTTTCTTCTTCAAGTTTTCTAGCAAGTTCTTTTTTTTGTTCTTCTATTCTAATCGCTTCTAACTCTGCATCTATTTGAGACCTAGTTTTTAATTTTTTAATATAGGTTTCATAGTCTGGTCTTTCAACATCATATTTAGTCCATTCTGATAGTGCATCTGGACCAATTTTACCTTCAAACGGACAGGGAGTTCCAGCCATTTGCATTGCTTCAAAGACCCTTTCATCTTGACATAACAGGCTTACAGCCGCAATACGCATACCATAGTCGAAAAGTACCTTACTGAGCTTAATACGCTCACAATTTAAATCCCTAAAATGTTTTCCACCAGATAAGCCAAAGCCCATGGTAGAAACACCACCACTAATACCCATGCTACAAACGTCTTGAGACATAGCTGAGTAACTCGGAGCGGAAGATGAACTAACGGGTATATCTGACCCATTGGTAGTGCTGTTATTTGTTGTCGTACTTGTCGTTGTGTTTGTTTGTCCATCATTATTATTTGTTGTTGTTGATGTATAACCACCAGTAATCTGAGTATTACTACCGGAAGAATTTGTTTGTGCGTTGTTATCGTTAGTAGAATCTGCAAAAGTAATTGTACTTACACATAAAATAAAACTTAATAAAAATACTAGGAGTATATTATTTTTCATTTACCACAAGTACACTTTCCATCTACACAATCAGGACAAGGATTAATCATTTGCATTATCCCAAGCTGTTTGTAATTCTACAAGTTTTACGTTTACTTCAGCTTCA
>Ga0222715_10000333_pt1 | contig 47128 bp, 54 predicted proteins | sample C33_9DmetaG_FD_165056 | JGI IMG/M metagenome (GOLD analysis project Ga0222715, IMG submission 165056) | Estuarine water microbial communities from San Francisco Bay, California, United States - C33_9D | ecosystem: Environmental > Aquatic > Marine > Unclassified | place: USA: California...
GACATGGATATCATAATTGGTCTCATTGAGCAAGCGAGGAGCCTCAGTCCTTAAATAAGCTAAATGTCCTAGAACCCTTCGGGGTTCTCAAGGGGACGTGTGGAAATACTTCCGAGTAAAAATGAACCGCTTTGAAATCCTTCCAGAAGAACTCCAGAACAAGATCTACTACGAGACTCACAAACAGATGATGAGTGAAGTGTTTGAAGAAATCAAAGACGTTGACAAAAGACACCAAGACCATTTTCTTGGAGATCTAAATGTTGTAATGTCGAATGAACTTTATAATAGCGACATGTCAATAAACGAAATAAGTCATTATTTCGAGTGCATGGATTGTCTCGCAGGTAGAGTAAATGCAGACTACAAAAACTTAGGGTCAAACAAGTATTACGGTATTTATGATTACTATTGGGATTAACTGGAAGAACTAGACTACTATTCTACACCGGTGTCTTGGTATATATATGGGAGATAAATAAGATTAAAGTCCTAGAACCCTTCGGGGTTCTCAAGGGGACGCGCCTAATTTACGATGAACCGACTACAACTTCTTCCAGAAGAACTACAGAACAAGATTCACTTCGAGACTCATAGACTCAAATTTAAAGACGTTTTAAAGGACGTTAAAGAGTTCAATTATAAACTGATTGTTTATAATGATTATTTTTATCTCATTATGATCTATGATCTGAACCCTTTACGATAGAGAAATGTCACAAAAAAAACGTGAAGAATATTTTTCTACACCTGAGTTTCGGTATATCTATGGAAGATAAACCAATTAAAGTCCTAGAACCCTTCGGGGTCCTCAAGGGGACGTTTAACTTTAAATAATATAAGGGATGCACGGGGATTGAACCCGTGACCACTGGATTAAAAGTCCAGCGCTCTAACCAACTGAGCTAGCATCCCTTATATTATTCTTAAATTAAAAAGTGTGATAAGATTAGAAAACTGGGTATCCATCAAGTTCTTTTGCAAATTCGCACGCCACTGCTAACATAGATAGACGACCAATGAACATTTCATTTTTTAAAATGTTTTGGGCATTTTTATCATTTGAAATATTTAGTGGGTCAAAGTTGTAATTTCCTGGTTCATGTTCGTCTTTTAGAACAAACCAGTCTTTTACCGAGTTTGGAAACTTATAACTTTTGATAATTTGACTAATTTCTGAACATCCAAAAATACCAAGACATGTTAATTGATAAGCTGGGTCAAGATTGTTCATAAAGTTGATTCCAAGTACTCCTTCGTTTACGTTATCAAGAAATGGGATAGCAACGGAACTTAGCATTGCTACGCGACCATGTTTAATTTCTGCTTCCTTTACGAACTTTGGTATAGTATTAATGTCTACTGTTACCAACATTATAATTAGTAATAAAATAAAACTTTAAATAGATTAAAAAAAATATTTATATAAATATAAATGAATAAGAACAATAAAATTGTTATTGGAGTATTAGTCGTATTTGTTGCTTTAGCGTTGTACTTATATTACAGTGGGAGCATTAGTTATTTTACTCAATCAAACTATTGGCCAGACACTAGTATCCAAATGGTTATGATGGATTCGAGTGGTAATCTAGTATTTCAACCAGCTACAAAGATCGATGAAGCTATTAACGCCACCACTAATAGTCTAAAGTCTAACTTGAATCCAATTATAGGTTCTAAATTAGCAACTACAACTGCTTCTAATACTTACTTGACTAAAACAGCCGCTGGTACTATATATGCTAAAAATAACGAAGCGGTAAAATATAATGATAAGTTTAGACTAACAACAGAAGCTGAGATGGAAAACGACAACGGTCAATACGCGAGACGTTATGGTGGTAGAGTCGGATGGAATGCATGGTCTGGTTTAAAAGATAATAAATCAGCTCGTTGGTTGATTCAAGGAATACCTTAATTTTTCTGCTTAAACATACTTAGTACAGAGTTTAATTTATTACGGGTTCTATTTGACATTTTATCTTTAACTATAAAATCTTTTAAAGAACCAGAAGATTCTGAATCTTCAGACATTTCTTCTGAATTAGTTATATCTTCTACTTCATTAACAATTTCCCATTTTCTACAGATTTCGCGTGCTATATGCCTACACGGACACCCGCAATCTTTTTCAATTTTGATTTTTTCTGAGTTGTAATGTTGTAAAACCGACCCTAGGGTCGGAAATTTTAAGCGGTGTATATCACAGCATTTACAATTTTTTAGGTCTTGTGGAATATCATCGAGATACTCGCAATCTTTAAAGTAATCTTTTTGTAAATTTACAGTAGACATCTTATTTTAATATTTACTGTAGCTTTATATTAATCTTTTTCAGAAACGCATTCTTCTTCGAGATCAGACACTGGGTTTTTGAAAACCTGTTCTTCTTCGAGATCTGAATCTGATGAAATTTCATAAGTCTTCCAGTCTATTGCATGTCGAAAGCAAAACCAGTTCTTAGAACCTTCTGGATTTTCGGTACCATCACGATTACATGGTTCTCCAGATTTTGTGAGACCACAACACTTTCTCTTGACGACCGGAGCTTCCGATTTCTTTTCTTTCTTAGGAGTATTTCTCGGTGTAGTGTCAAGTTTCGGAATACTTTTCAATCTATTTTTAACAAGTTCATCAATGTCTTTCTTTGTAATTTTTTCTTTATCAAAGTCGGCAAGTGTAAGATCGTGTTCAGCTGCATACTCCGCGGCAATTTTTGTAGCAAACTTTTTGGGACCCGTAAAAACTGCGACAGTCTTCGCAGTTTGGTTAGGCGTATCATTAGTTGCCAAAAGTTTATGTGCAAGTTCGATAAATGAGTCATTAAAGATTTTAAGAAGCTCAGCAATAGCATCGTCATCAAGATCGTGCTTGGTCTTAAAATCATTAAACTTAATCTCGAGGCTCATTATCACTCTGAGTATACTTATTAATATTTCTAATTTTTAAGTACTTTATTTTTTTGTAAAATTAAGGAATTAGCAAGGTGTCAATACTTCCATTAAACCTTTCGATACATTTTGAATATTTCAAAGTTTCCATACAGTATTTTTTTAAATCAAAATTTGCCTCTTCTTTCCAATTAGGATAATTTTTACATACGCTGTTATACAAATATTTAGCATAATCCTTGTTATTTTCATATAATATAACTGGTCTATATTTTGTAATAGTTTCGGTAGCCTTTGAAAATATAAAGTTCTCTGAACCCTGTGCATCACAGTGAATAAAACCAATGTTTTCTAATTCCATACTGTCTATAGTTACTAATTTTACATGCTCACCTTTGCTACCAAGACCAATTCCCCCGAAATTACATGTTAAATTATTCTCTTCGTTGTATCTTTTAGATACAACGCCGCCGCCGCCATCTAAATCTATATCATTCATTTTTCCTTCTCCATTATAACAAAATACACCGGAGTTAAAAGGAATAATCTTGTTTTGTAAACCATTTTGATCTATATTTTTAAGTAATAAATTATACATATTAAGTTGTGGTTCATAAACATATACTTTATTCTTATTACTTAAATAAGATGAATAAACAACAGTTGAAGTTCCGCAGTGACCACCTATTTCTAAAATATTGCGATTTGGATCAATATATTGTTTTAACTTAGTCAAAGTGTCTATATCCCAATAAGAACCAGTAATAAAATCTCTGATAATATATGCCTCGTTTTTATATAAAGTAATTAAACCGTAATCAGTTTTAAAGGTTTCCATGATACATTAATAGTATATTTCCTTTTTAAGTACTTTATTTTTTTGTAATTCCTTCTTTTTTAGTTTTAACTGGTCTTTCCAAACCAAAACTAGAAAAGAAAGTATTAACTATCCATTTTATATTTTACACCTTTGAACATTTAAGACACCGAGTTAATTATAATCATAAGTTAAAATATAATTCCTTTGTTCTATTGTATTTTTCCAAGGTTTCATTATTTTATAATATTCTTTTAAATCCTCAATATTACTACATGCTTTACCATAAATATATTTATTATTGTTAGACAACAACATTAAAGCTGGAATAAAAGTTCCAACACTATATATAATATTTGTAGCTCCCAATATTATTCTAATATCTTTTTCTAAAGTATTTTTTTCATAAACTGCATTTTTATATAATTTCAGTAATTCATTTGTAACTGGATTTATAGTGTCTTCACAGATAATATGAATTTTTTCATATTTATACTTATCAATTTCTTTAGTATAGTAGGATAAAGGTGGAGGAACATATTCAGAGTGCGGGTTTGAATTAAATGTATCTCCACTTCTAATATGAATTACTAAATCATTTTCAGATAATTTATTAATATTATTTATTAAAAATGCTTTCTGTAATATTTTATTTCTTTCTTCAATATTTTGTTTAAATATGTCATTTGGAAATGGCAATCTACCAGTATAAAAAAAATTATTTATATCTGTAATTATTTCACTATTATTATATTTGTTAAAATATTCTTCAATTACTGAAAGATCAAAAAAATTAAGTTTGTTAACATTAATTTTAATATTATGTTTATATGCTATAGCTATATCTATAATATTGCTAAGTTGCATTATATTATTACCTAATCTACCAGTAAAACTATTTAATATTATCATTTATATGTATATATATTTTATTTCTAAGCAGTTTTCTAATCATGAATTTTACAAAAAAATAGTAATATTAGAATGAAGTTCTATACTAATTAAAGAAAGACTAGTCATAATGAGTAGTGAGATGATGGAAAAAGTTATAGATGAGTTTTCTGAATCACATATTAATATAGTAATTAAAATACAAAAAAATTTTAGGAAAAAATATCAATCAATACAAGATTTAAAACAAGATTTAAAAGATTATGGAGTTACTGAAAAAAAAAATATAATTAAAGAAAAAACAAGAAATAATAACCAATGTTATGCATTTCTTGGAGGTGGAGATTTTGGTGAACAAATAACTCTTTCTATATTTCCAGGAACAATTGGTAGTGCGAGTAAAGGTGGTATGTCATTTGACAATAAAACACTAGATAAAGATAAAAATATAAAACATGCAAAAGAAGTTAAATTCGTATGTCTTGTTGGCACAAAGGAATGTAAATCATGTAAATATAAATGTCCCCCATTTCAAAAAAAGTGTATTTATTGTAATGGTGAAAACTTTAAAAATTATTCAGATAGTCGTGCAGGTATTTCTTCAAAAGCACATATAGATTTTAAAGAATATATTAATGAATATATTATATATGTTCAAGATTATGATGAAAAAAAAGAGATAATTGAAATTATCGGGTATAAATTCTTATCTAAAAATATGTATTTTGATAATTATATACAAAATCAGTATTATAGTGGGAAAAAGAAAGGTGGAACATGTAATTTACTTCCTTATAGTTTTGATTGGTATATGTCTGGACCTATTAAATTTATAGATATTCATATTGATATATCTAAATTCGAACCAATCATAAAATATAATATTTACAATCTAAAATCAGAAATATATGATAATATACCTGTTGTTGATTTTGAAAAAATTTTAAATAAAAATGAATTAGAATTATTTTATGAATTACCAAAAGAAAAACGCAGCGAGTATTTACATGTTTGTTCTAAGCTTAATATTCGTAATAAATCAATAGGTAAATCAAGAGGTACAACTACTCGGAAATAAGATTATTTTTAAAATATTTGTTATCTAATTCACAACCAAAATAATTTCGTTTAAGATTTTTACAAACTAATGCTGTCATACAACTTCCCATGAATGGATCCAAAATATTCATATCCTCATTGGATGAGCATTTAATAAGTCTTTCTATTAATTTGTATGGTTTTTGAGTTGGATGAAATTTTTTATATGTTTTATCATAAAAATTAATATCATCCCAAACATCTGTAAGTTTTGATTCTATATTAAACGTATATATATAATCATCATATTTAATATCAAAAGTACCAAATAAAGTTTCTAACTTATTCCAATCTTCTCTTGTCGGATATTGAATATTTTTTTGTTTTTCTCCTGCTATAGAAGACCAAGTCCCTCCCCCATTAGTTGCTTTACCCAAATGAATATTAATATCATTTGACGATATTTTATTTTCTTTTTGTTTACTTTGTAAAAATTTTTTAATTATATCTTTTGCATCTTTATAAAAGAATATTACATATTCTGTCGCAACAGGGAACATTTTTAATTTATTGCTGGTTCTACCAGCAACAGAACGCATACCTTTATTAATTGTTATATGTTGTCTATATTTAAATCCATATTTTTCAGCAATTGGAATAATATATGACAATTGATATGGAAATCCAAAAATCCATAAAGAACAATTGTATTTAGACACTTTATTTAATTTTTTTATAATCTTTTCTATCCAGAGTAAATATTCTTCTATTGATTTCCATTGTGTATCCCATTTTTCATTAACAACATTATAATAAGGTGGGTCTAATATTATTGTATCAATTTGTTTTTCTTGTTTAGAAAGTTCTTCAAGATAATTTAAACAATCCATATTATGGATTTTATTTTTATATATATTTAACTTTTCTTCAAAGTCTTTATCTACTGTATTATTAGTATTACTTTCAACTAAAGTTATTTTTTTATTTAATTTGTCCTCCACAACTTTATCTAATATCTCTTTTACATTGCTTTCAACTACACACTTATCTAAATGTTTCGATAGATTGCCCTTCCGTAAGTACTCTTTTCCACAATTTTCACAAACAAATTTAGCCATTAGTGGTTATAATTATATATGTATTTTATTTTTAAGCAGTTTTCTTTTTGCGAATCTTCTTTACTTTTTCTGGAATTAGATCTTTCCAAAGTTCTGATACATTTTCCATCATAGGTTCAAAGATAGTCTCAATAGCAGACTTGAATTGATGCTCAAAGTAGTAGATATAATCTATCGGTACACAATTTTTTACCACGTAGTCTGGATCTTCTACCTTTTCAAACTGACGACTACCTTGATAAGTCACGAATAAATAGGGAACACGATCTCCAGATGCAACGCGATCCATGCGATCACGTTCTTCACGTTTTCTTGCGAGTGCGACATGTGGAATATTAGCTGGACACTTCTCGAAAATAGTATTTTTCTTACAACTCGGACATTCGTGTTCCACCTTAAGAAACTCTTCGATATTTTTACCTTTCGTCAAAACTGAGATGTTCATTTCCTTTTTACCAGTAACGGTTAGTTCGTAATAAGTCTTTGTACACTCTGAACATACAGCCTTGTTATCAAAAGCATAGCCAGCACGAATACTCTTTGAAAGAATAAGTTGTTTCATTGGTACTTCTGAGTTTACAAGCATTCTAATTTTGTCACGTGCATATTCTTTACTCGTTTCGATAACTTCTTCTACTGATTCGAAATCGTAATTAAGTACCTTGTCATTCTTAAGGATGTATTCGAAGATCTTCTTTGAGTTCTCTCGAACATACTCGCAGTTGTCTCGACGAACTACTTGAATTCCTTTGTAATCGATGTAATCATAACTAATCGGATTAGTCCAAAATAAACTTGCGTATCTCTTTTTAGAGAACAGAATGAATGGATACATGACTTTTTCAAACTCGAGTTCAATAGGTTTCTTAAAAGTAGCAGAAATGCGATTAGCACATTCTGGTGCTACTTTAAATACATAGTCCATATGTGCTTGTCCTTTAAGATCACTCTTAAACTTGCAATAAATAGAATCTGTATCTCCGTAGACTACTTCGCAGTTGTACCATTCTTCTGCGCAACGTTTACTGTGCGCGATCATTTCTCTACCACACGCGGTTACTGCTGCTGCTATCTTTTTATTTGGAAGACGTCCGTATCTCGCTCCAGTAAAACCATAGATACTGTTCATTGAAACCTTGATTGCGAGCTGTACACCATTAAGTACCGCATAAAGATCTTCAGAAGGATTTAATCCTTTCATTTGTTTGCGAATAGCTTTACGTTCTTTCCAAAGTCTTGAAAGAATCTTAGGCATAATACCAGTACGATTTTGTACAAATCTTACATTTACTTCTCTTTTTATTTCATTTCCATCTGAATCGAGATCGTCTTCCTCCCAATTCATGTCGAAATACTCCACACCTTCTAGATTATCAAACTCTGGATCTTCTACGATAGTTGCGTAGTCATAATTATGAGCAATCATAATACTAGGATAAAGACTTGCAAAGTCCAAACCAGCAATAGGTTCAAAATGTGCACCGGGAGTTGCTTCTAAAACTGTTGCACCAGTAAACTTTTCATCTTCGTCTTCAATATCAGTCTTAGGCTTGTAGTCTACTGCTGGAATAAGATAACCTTCTTGTTTTGTTTCGTAAGCAATTTGAGTATGAACACGAATTTGTTGACCACGAAGCTCGATGTATTGCATTGGAACCATAGTAATGTTAGCCATACCGATAGTATTAGTTACGATACGAAGTTTCAACATTAGTTCTATAAGAAGCCATGTATCCTGTGCACAATACTTTACTACAAGTGCTATTTTATCTTTTGTATCAGTGTTGTATCTAAAAAGATCCGCTGGTGAAAGATCATCTTTTTCATCGCCAGTAAAGTGTTTTGCTACATTGTTTAGTTTATAAGACTCAAGCTTGTGTTCCTTTTTAATAAGAAACATAAGATCATGTTGAGTTACTCCATACATCTTAAGATATTTCATAGTGTTGTCTCCATAAGCAGAAGTATTTAGCTGATCTTCGTGAAGATGAGCTGGTTTACTTTCTATTCTACTAAGATTTTCTAATACGTATTCGATTCCAAGAATCTTTGCTCTTTCACAAACGTACTTCCAATCGAAATCATATCCGTTGTACTGAACAAGAATATCTGGATCTGTTTTCATAATAAATTTAACCCAGCCTATAATAAGTTCTTTTTCAGAATCGTAAGTTTCTATAATTACTCCATCGACCGGATCGCAATCGTTATCAATTGGACTTTTAATAGTTACTACGTGTTTAAGTGAGGCTTTTGTACTAAATTTATAAAGGCTTGTACCTATCTGAGTAATAATATCTTCTTTTTTAGATGGATCTGGAAACTCATTCTCAGATGTATATCTCGATGCATGTGAAAAAGCCTCGATATCCCATGCTCCAAGTGTGAGATTTGATACATCTTGGCGTTCTACTTTTTTAACTGATCTATAATCACAAGAATAAGAATGTTGGCACCTTGAAATATCTGGATCGCGTGTAATTTTTGTAACTTCTACCCACCCAGCCATTTGAATTTCTTGTTTATGAGCAAAACGAAGATAAGGCTCTATGTTAGACTCGTAAAGTTCGAACGTAAGAGTATTCAAAGGATCTATAGTAGAAATCTTTGGAAGTCTATTCTTTTCACGTGGATTAAGAATATACTTAATCTTATTAAATGTTGCTTGATTTTTGCATACAAATCTAAGAAACTTATATTCCTTTTCGTTTGTAAAACCCTTGTATTTCTTTCTTTTTACAATACTTACAGACTCAAGATCTTCTCTATTACGAAATAGTTTATTACGAATAAATTTTTCCACTTCTTTTCTTTTGTATTCGTCAAAAGTAGCTTGAAACTTATCTGGAATAAGTGCAAAAAAGTACGGTTTATAATTTTCAAATCTTATACACACTGATTCGCCACATGTGTTTACACCAAATGCGTAAATGTGATATCTCTTGTCTTCGTCTTCATTATCAGAATCGTAATTTTCCAAGATTTCATCAGAAGCGTCCCATGATAAGATTTGAAAAATAATACTAGACTTATTTTCAGTTAATTGTTGTCTATTAAAAGAATCCATCTCTAATTAATAATGTGCTATTATTTTAAGTTAATTATTTTCTTGTAAGAAATTGATAGCGAATAACAATAGTCCTCCTATAGTTAAACTTTTCTTTATTAGACTACCATCTGCAGTTGATACCCCGAATATCGTAAAGTCTATCCATTTTTCGGATAACATATTTCCGAGAACAATCCAATCCGTCGTTGTAGCAGACTCTTCTGCTATATTCAGAATCACCGCATTTATGTCTTTTGATCTTTCCATTATTTTTTTATTAGGTATCCTAGACAAAAACCTATTTATAAATGTAACAGAATTTATAAAGTTTAATACTTTTTGTCTTTTAAATGAATATCTCATCATTATTAGTATAAGTATCCCATTAGATATTACATAGAATGATAATGGATGAACGAGATATCTATCGTGGTCTTTTAATATCGCTTTATTAGTATTTATACCATTTGGGAAAATTTGTCTTATAAAAATAGCTAAGGCTATTCCTCCTATAATAGTTGTTAATGATATAATTCTATTAAAATAGTCTACTGTAAATGATATTTCATACCTTATAAGTGATATTTCTTTTATTATATTGCTAAGACACATATTATCTTCAAAATCAAATTCGTTGTCTTCGAGATCTTTTTTAATCTTAGAGAGACGCTTGATATGTGTATCCATCAGAAACATGAACGTGTAAATAAATAAAAATATTATAAATCTAGAGTATATCCATTCTACAGTGATTATTACAAAAAACCAATGATCGATGTCAAAATAATGTATCCAATAGTATTCGTTGTAAAAAGATGTTATATCAGTATAATTTATAATTATGGATACTACAGATGAAAATATTATAAGTGACAATTTAAACTTAATACAAACGTTCATTTTTTCAAAATGATTTTTTCTAAAATAAATTTTTAACCAAACGTAAACAAGTGCAATATTTAAGTGTACCAAAGAAGACGTAAGATACTTTAGATCCTCTCTTTTAACAAACATAATAAACGAATATACTGGTTGTAATAACGTCAGCAAAAGAATGGAAAGGGAGTAAAATGTATAAATGCAATAAAACATTTTGCATGAAATAGATGTTTTTGCTCTTGGGATTTTTACATATCTACTCGGTAATATAGGAGAAGGAGTTTCTTCTCCAAGTAAATTTAACAAATTTATAGTTTTAAGATTTTTGTAAGACTTTCCTAAATCAAGAGTTATTTTGTATTTTTTAACTGGATAGAAGTCTACATACCAAGAATTTACACCCAGAAAATTTAATAAAATGTTTATCATTATAATAATGAAATACATTTTAATAGCTTTAGTTTTACTTTTATTGTTTTTATATCCATGTACAAATTATTTTATTTCTTCTTCTGGGGTTTATTATACGAGTAGAAATCCTAAAACAGCGCAAGTGATTAATGTATTACGTGATATATCCTATTCGGTCGTAGACGATATTCCTCTAGAAGATGCAAAAGTTCTTAAGACGAGTCTCAATTTTACAACGTTTAAGGAATTAAATGGTAATAAGCATAATATTTTAGCGTGGAATTCCGACAAGGGCAGAGAAATAGCTATAAGAATATATGATCATATGGATAACCCATTCTCGGCTTCCCATATAATAAGAGCGCTTCTTCACGAATTGGCGCATACATTAGAAAAGAAGGTAGGCCACGGTCCTAGTTTTAATGAAAAAAACGAGATGTTGCAAAAACTACGAAACAAATACGTTGAAACTCTCATAAATAATACATTTATAAAACAATAATGAATGAATTATTCATTGGCGGCGGTGGTTTTGATGGTTTTACATTCCTAGGTGCATTAGAATACATTCATAAAAACGAATTATTAGATCTTAAAAATTTTTACGGATGTTCTATAGGTGCTTTAATAGGAATAATGTATGTATCTGGTAAAAGTCCTACTGAAATACTTGATTTTTTGTTAAGATTGGACCCAAAAGAAATAGCTAAATTGGATATCAGCAATATCCAAACTAATTATGCTATATTTGACTCTTTTTTATTAGAATCTATAATAGAAGGAATTGGTTATCCAGATGAAACTACTCTTTTAGATGTTTATAATATGACCGATATACATGTTAATATATTCGTAACGAACGTTACAACAAATGAATATCAAAACTTAAGTGATATAAATACTCCTAACGTAAAATTGAAAGTCGCTCTTAGGGCATCTATGAGTATACCACTACTTTTTCCGCCAGTTATAATAAATAACGAAAAATACATAGATGGTTGTTGTAAGAATATATACGGATCTCATCCAGATGATAAATACATTATTGGGTACTCTATAATAGGTAAGAAATCTAAAGAAGTAGACAATTTTTTATGTAGTATATTTTATTCAATGATAAATGACAGAGAGCCCCGAGGGACTTTTATAATTAAATGTGATAAAACCGATAATATAGATAAGTATTTAAATGTTGATGATATCAACAAGGTTCAATTCATAGAAATGTATTCCAGTGGAGTTAATTTTGCTAAAGATCAATTAACCTAATAGTTCTGGATTCTCTCAATTGTTTTAAAGACGAATAGTTCTCCTTGACCTTTTCAATAGTCAATTCTAGATCTTTTTTGTGTGTAATAAAATTATTTTCAACCTTTATAATTGCGGTATCGTTTAATACATTTGGTTTTAATTTTACAACTAAATCTTTTATTGTCTTTTTGAACTTTGACTTTCCAATCTTACCCATGTAAAGGTAATCACTTGTAAAGTTTGTAAACACGTAACACGGTATATCGTTATTTTCGCATATATCAATAACCACTTGAGGTATATTATTATATTCTATCAGGTCTGTAAAAACCATACAAAAGTCTGTATATTCCATGCACTTTTTAATTCCTTCGTATTCCTTGTTTTTTGTGAGAGAGTGTCTTACAACGTTTAAGTTTAATTTATCGGCGACCTTCACTATGTTTTCTATATTCTTAAAATAAGGGATTTTTAATCTTGTGGTTTCGGGTAAGTAACTCAATCTTTTTAAGATAAGCGGAACGTTTTCCCAGTTTGTATCTGTGACCACAAAGCAGTTCATAACAGTTGGTTAACTATTTTTATTTTTCCTTAATAGGGTTATTATTAGTAATTTTAATAACCCTATTATATTAAATGTTTATTCTGATAGTATTTTTACTTGCCGCTATTTCTGCTTATCTTATTATGAAAACTGAAAAGCGAAATGATAAATCGTCTATACCAAAGGGTGTACTTTTTTTTTATTCTATGGACGACTGTATGCACTGCGATGCAATGCAGTCTACGATAACGGATGCGAATATAGATATTAATGTTTTCAAAATAAATCTCAAATCGGATTTAACACGTGAATACTCTGATGATTCCGAAGAATATAAAAGATTATCGCAAGAAATTACTGTAGACGCGTATCCTACATTAATAATAGGTAAATCTCGGCACGTTGGAACTATGACACAAGAAGAACTCAAAAAATTTTTAAATGTTAGTTTAAATTAAATGACGCCAGAAAGAATAATATGTATAGGTGATCTCCATGGAGACTTTGAGGTATTTATTAAAGTATTGTATATGTGTAAGTTAATAGATTCCAATTCTAGTTGGATTGGTAATAAAACTCACGTGGTTCAATTAGGAGATATATTGGATGGTAAAAGACCCGGTATATCACCTGATAAAAATTTCTTAAATATTACCGGAGAGGTTGAATTGATAAAATATATAAACTTATTAGACGTACAAGCTAGAAGAGTCGGGGGAAGAGTAATTTCTATACTTGGAAACCATGAATTATATCCTTTCTACCTAGGAAGGGACAAGAAATTCATAAAAGATTATGTTAAGAAGAGCGACATTGCAAAATTCAAAGAAAGTTTTGGTATAGAAAGACATTCGTTTTTGAAACCGGGTGGTATAGGAGGCGCGTTTTTTGGAAGAACTAGACCTCTAATATTACAATACGGTAAATTTTTATTTGTACACGGGTCTGTTACAGATTCGTTGATTAAAAATAATATTGGAAAAGATGGTTTTGTTGATATAAAAAAAATAAATCACGAAACTTCTAAATGGTTACAAGGTAAAGGTAAGGTCCCAGTTTATTTAAAACATCTCGATGATGAAAATCCCGTTGGATCGAGAGCTTATTCACATTCTAGACACATAGGTAAAGACTCTTGTAAAAAAGTAAATGAACAACTGGGATTTTTTAAACGGGCAAACTATGTAGTTATGGGACATTCAAGTTATAAACACGTCAATACTGCATGTGATGGAACTTTGATTAGAACAGATGTTGCACTTTCGAGAGCTTTTGGTGGGAAAATTTCAGATAAAAAAATACAGGCTTTAGAAATAATTAATCCCGGGACTAAACCTAAAATAAGTATTATATCTGAAAATGGCACTACTATACTAAATGAGTAATTTTGTTAATTTTTCAAAACCCGGAACAATGTTAAAACAGACTCCTCTTTTATCAAATTGGGCAATAGGCAGATTAAACCTATTAAATACATTCCAAATATCAAAAATCTTATCTGAGTAAAATTCTACTTCTTGAAAAAATGCATTAAGTTCTCTCTTAAATTTTTCAAATTGTAATAGCCATTTTTCTTGTTCAAGGTCTACCGTGCCATATTCAATGTCTGTTTCAATTTCTGAATCGAATATCTGATTATTATACATTTGTACTATTTTGCCTTTGGTCTTCTTCATAACTAAAAGATATCCAAAAAGTTGATAGAGATCGTATGCATTTTTTCTTACATTGTTTATTTTCATCCGCGTCTTTACTTCTATAACCACTTCTCCATCTGAAGCGTCGTGTAGACCTTTTAGTTCCCATCCCATTTCGCTCTTATAAGTCCACATCCTGTTATTCCCCTTTGTATACTTGTTTTTTTTAATAATTAAATCTTCATTGTTTTTACCACAATCTTTCTTTAGATCTTCTTTGAGACTTTTTACAAGACACGTAGTATCTACATTTGGTTCGTGTTCCTTGAACTCTTTTACAACTTTTTCTTCTATTTCTTTGAAATCTTTAGTACTCATAGCCTCTCCCTTAAATTTTTTATATATGGTCTTGAACTTATCATCTTTTGAAAAGGTATCGGTTCTCGTAAAAACATCATTTTTAAAGAATAAATCTCTGTATTTATTTCCCTGTTCTTTGCATAATTGAGTTAGTATAGCTTTATTTTTTGGTTCATAAGGATTCTTATTACATGCAGAACCGATAGCTGATATCTCGAGTGTAAACATACTTTATATTATATTATATACTGTTATAAGTTTTTATGTAATTTTACAAAAAAAAATATAATCTAATGTTTATTACAACAAGTAATTATAAAATGAATAATGCCCAGGTTAATATAATTTACGCGCTGGACGTTAACGTCTTTAAAAGACAGGACGTAGATCAAAAAATAAAATCTGAAGTTCCTTTTTTTAAAAAAATTCTGGAAGAAAACCAACTCTACCCAGAAGTTTTTCATGGATATGTAAATAAATTAAATGATGTTTGGTTTGAAATATTAAACGATTCTTTTAAAAGACTTGTTGCGATATATAATCGAGAGTATGAAATTTTTAGGCAAAAAGAATACGATAGAAATCAAAGAATGATTTCAATGGCAAACGAAATGGCAACCAATGAATTACTTGGAGATCTAAGCGAGCTAGGATTATCTACAAGTATTTCATCGTTAACTAAGAGTCTTGGAAAATCTGGGATCTCTAAAAAGGGGCCTTCTAAGAAAAAATTAAAAAAGTAAATCGTCGTCTCCGAACCGACCTGGTCCAGTGTTAATACTCGGTCTACCCTGGAATTCTGTAAATTTAGGGTTTTTTATTTTTTCAAAAGTGTCTTCGGACAATGGGAAAGCACGTTTTACGTATCTTATATTTTTATAACCGACCGCATTTCTATATATTTCTGGTTTAAACTTATCAAAATAGTCCCTTCCGTATTTCTCAATAGTATATTCTTCTAATTCTTCTTGTGACATATCAGTCGGTTTTTTATTTCGCTTTGTTTCTAAGTTAGTCTTTTCCATTTGATCTAATATATCATCTAATTCCCGGTCTTTAATTTCAATCTGTTCTGCTTCCGAAATATCAGACCAAGAATCATCATCAAGTGTTGTACCAAAGAAAGTATATCCGGCTATTTGATCTGGGTTATACACTTGTTTAATTCTTATTGGTATTTCTGGGTTTACTCTTCTCATTGCTTCATTAATTTCAAGCTGAATATCGTCTGGAGGGTTATAAGCTCCAGAAGTTATTGCATCATTTAAAGTCTGTATCACTTTCTTAAATTTACTATTGAGAATACGTTCATTTGTCGCGTCTTCTACAAGAGTGAGTCTTCCATCTGTTACTACTACATTTAAATGTTTTACTTTTGGACCATCGAAGTCGTACACAAAAATAGGATAAGTTGTAATTCCGCGTGCAACCAAAATCGGATACTCTGCTGTTACAATTGGCGAAGCGTCTTGTTGAATTTTAATTGCCTTAATCATACCAGGGGAAACAGTTGGAGCTATAACTTGCGGAGGCAAAGCAGGGAGTTGAGCCTGTATCCCCAACGGAATTGGAGATTCTAAACCACTTGATATATAATCTTGTGCAACTTCTATAACACCCGAAGGCGGATTATTATAAGCAGATGCATATTCTTCTTTTAAAAGTTCTAGTAATTCCCTGTCGTCGGCTGTACAGTAATCCTTAAATGTTGAAACTGGTTCAATTTTAAACACCCAGTTTGCCGTCCCAATTTCAAAACCCGGATTGGTTGATAAATCTTCTGATTCTACTTCTTTGAATTCAAAATATTCTACTCCATCCTTTGAAACTTTTTTAATAAGATATTGTGTTCCTACGCATTTTTTTCTATATTTAGTCGTAAAAAGATCTGAAGCGGATGTGTTTGGTTTTGCTATTTGGGTTGGTGCGACAGAAGTTACGGTAACTGGTACAACAGGAACTTTTTGTATCCCAGACGCGGATCCAACGGCGGGGGAAGCTAAAGACGTATCCGGTATACCAGATTGATCAAGACACATTCTAATTTGTTCTTCAGATAAATGCGTCATCATCCAGTTTATAATAGATTCTGTTGACTTATCTTCGAAAAATTTTAAAGTTTCAGCACTCATTTTATATTAATCTTTATATATTTTTTTTATAATTTATTTTTTAGAAACAGTTTTTAACATTTCGTTAATAGCTTCTGGATTAGATATAGCTACGTCTAAAAGTTCTTGAAGATACGACTCTGGGTATATTTTGTGGACGTATATAATTTCGAGAACTTTTTCGTTTATTTTCTGTTTAACACTTTCTTTATTGAACTCCTTTGCGATATCTTTTTTAACACTTTTAGAAACTAGATCTGAAACGGCTAATTGTTTTATACACTTTATAAGATTAATTCTCTTTTTCGGGTCATCCTTAAAGGAAATTACCGAGTCTCCTGTTTCATTAAAGTAGTTTTTTCTTAAAGTAGGTATTAATTCATATTTATCATAAAGAGCAAGAGATGCGTCCTTTGTGGTTTGAGATAGATCTAAATCTTTAAAGGTTTTATCAGAATTCCAAACTTCAACGTCTTCTAACATATTTAAATCCTTATTAATTGTTGGTTCTGTAAGTACTTCGGAATCTGCGTAAGTTGTAAACTTTCCTGTTTCAGACTGTCCCGCTTCCGTAAACTTAATAGGAAAATCTTTATTAGGGTAAGAATATCTCCTAGAATAAACATCTGTAAATGAAACTTCTTCTGGTATTCCCTCACGAATATACATCCTTCCGTTTGATGGATTTTTGTAATATATTTGAAAAGAACCGTTAGGAAGAGGAATTACATTTTCTTCTAAACGTATTAAATTTCCGTTTCTATTAATATTTGAATCTATAGAACAACTCTTTAATATAGTATTAAGCTCGGTATTAATAGAATACTTCTTAATTGAAGCCATCAACATCTTTTGATCAATTCCGAATATTTCATATTGTTTCCAACCGTTTGGTCTACCAACCTCTTTTAACATCTCAAGTACATCTTCGTCTTGACTTGTCCCTGAACTTGGAAATACTGAATAGTGGCGATATATATCAACAAATTGTTCTTCTGCTGGAAGAGAAGAATGACTGCAATAACGAGAAGCCCTTGCTAAAATCTGTTCTATTCTAGATTCGTTCCACCAAGGTTCCGTTATATGTACCTGTTTTACATTTTTAAAAGATACTCCTTCCATAACGGATCTTGTACCAAGAATTATTTTAAGAAGAGAACCATCATTATTTTCAACTGAATTAAAAGTACTTCTTGCTTTTTTAATCAATGTTCCATCTTTATCCTTTGTTTTCGTCTCTGAACTCCACAGGAAATATTTACCATAACCACGATCTTGTTTTTCAAAACTCACGAGTCCACAAGCTTCTAGAATAATAGAAAGTGGTTCAACACCGAATGTTAACCAATTGGAAAAAATAAATACTGGACCGGTAGAATTCAAGCTTAACTCTATTATACTTGCAAACTTTTTTGAAAAAGTTTTAACATAGTTTATTATATCAATTCTATTTTCGAATCTTTGTTTTTTAATATCCGATTTAAATATCTCCAAAGCTCTTTTCTTTTCTACTACAGTTCTGTTTATATTCTCTCCTACTTTGGGTAGAAATATATTAGAGTATTGTTGAGTTGTAACGTACATACCGGATACATTATCTTCTGACGAAGTTTCGTAATTTCCGAGAAGAACGTTCTCATAACTATCCACGCCTCTTCCAGAATTTTGTAAGAAATTCTTATCCTTTGAAAGATCAGACTTTAGTGCGGAGATATATTCGATTTTATGTTTTAATGAAAACACGTGTTCAAGATTTATTATTCGTTTATAAGGATAAGCATTTGGGTTACCCCCTTTAAAATAAGATACGTAACCAGAACACAAATAAGAAACGAGATCTTTATTAATTACACACGAGTCTTCGGTAACCCATGTTTTCGATTCGTCCGTAACTTTACAATTTCCATCTTCGTCAAGTACCCCTATGAAAGTCTTGTAAAATTCAGACTTATCAATTGGAAATGGCATTCTTGGTCTTAAGAGATTCATAGTTAACGCAAGTTCATAAGGATTATCATAAATCGGGGTCGCTGAAAGAAGTGCTAACTTTAATTTTGGATGGAAATAATACTTTATCGCATCGTATATTTTCTTATAAAAAGTTCCTCCTTCACTCACAAGTCTTTGTATTTCGTCAATTATTAGCAGTCCGTTCTCGTGAAACAAAGCTGAGTCTTCTAAAAGACGTTTATTCTTAATAAAATTACCATCCTTAGATGTTTTATATATAGATTCTATGAATGTTTGGTGACTTACTATCTCAAACGTTCTTACTATCTTGTTCCTTAGATCTTTTTGGTAATTTGATAAGTCTCTTTTTCTTAGAGCAAGTAAATTCTCTTGTGTTTTATAAGCTTTTGTCGTAGCAGGTGAATTATCCCCCGAGTCTATTATAACTTGTAAATCGAAAAGTTTATTAGATTCCTTTTCAAGGTTTCTCAATTTTCCTAAAAGAATAGAATTCTGATTCTGAGAAACATAAAAATCTCTTTCATATTCTCCGTCTTTTTTAACAAGACAAAAAGACGGACATGAGAAGAATTTTCCGTTACGAATTTCACCTGTTATTTCTTCATAATATTGATCAACTAAAGGGGCTGGAACAACATATAACATCCTCTGGTTACTTGCATTTTTGAGAGCTTCCCCAATTACAATACTCGTACAAGATTTTCCAGATCCAAGTCCGTGATAAATAAGTACATTATTAAAATTGCTATTTGGACCCATTAACTGCCCCATAAATTTTTGCTGTGGAGCCAAAGACATATCAGCTGAATTACAAATTTCGGCGTTAGTCAAATCAATGTAATCATTTTTAAATTCAAAAGGACTATTTTCTGGAAAAGCTTTCGACGAGTATTCGTTGTCTATAAATTCTAATAAATTCTTGTTCGTAAATTTTTCTACAGATTTTAAATCTTCAAACGTTCTTTTTTTACATTCTATATTATATTTTTCTGCAGCTTCGGGGTTATCATAATAATATTGTAGACAATCAGACATTATTATTATGAATAAAATATTTTATTTTTAATTTACGTACTCTTTACCATATGTTAACCATAGGACTACACTTAATACAAAACCGATAGAGAAACCTATTACGCAATTGTCAGTGTTGTAACCAAGGACCATAAGTGTAAGTTGGGGAAACAGAAAATACGTCAAAAACGAGTAGAAAATCATTATCATGAACGTAGTGGGGTTAGTAAAACTAAAAGCCATTTATTATTAGTATAATATTCTTTTTTCTCAAAAATTAATCTTAGTTTCGAATAATTTTTTCATTCAAAGAATAAATATTTATTTAATCTTTAATTTACTTGAGATCAACCAAAGAAAGATTTTCTTCGGCTATTTGACATGCCTCATCCAAATTTTGTTTTTCTTGGTTTATTGTATTTACTTAGTTCTTTATTTAACGAATCCTTTGATTTAAAATTTCCAGATTTCGTTTTTAATTTAATTCCCTTTTCTTTTGCTTTTATTTGTAATTTCTTAAAGGCCTCAGCCTTATTATCAAGTTCCTTCCTTGATAAAGGTATTCTTTTTCCTTGAATAGTCTTAGTAACATTAATCCCGACTGTTTTTAATTTATCTTTCAAAGTCTTTAGTGTTAATCTTTGAATATTCTTACCAAAATCGGCCTGACGTGCTCGCTTGTTGGGGTTGTAAGATGCCATGTCTACCATAACCTGAGCAGTTGCTATATCTCGTACGCCCTGTCCTCTTCTTCTTGCAAATTCTACAATACTTGGGTTTAATGTAAAAATAGATAAACCATTTATATAATTATTAACTTCTTCTAAGAGTGTAGATGTAATAAACATGCTGCTCATAATTGCCGACATGAAATCAAATGTGATAAATATGTTCGTAAATGTTGGTCTATTAATTGATTCGTATGCAAAAGAAAATATCTGCCCAAGGTCTCCAAAGGTTTTAAATAAAAAAATGTTATCCGTTGGTTCGTAGTTAGTTGTTAAGAATTTTACAGAATTGTTATTAGAAGATATCATTTGTGTTCTAGTGGGTTGAACTATTTTTTCACCGAAAAAATTATTAATGTATAGTAGTATACTATTATCTCTTGAAGATCTAACGTAGTTTATTTCGAAAAATTTATAAGTCTCATTGGTTTTTTTATCTTTATACGTAAGTGAATAAATTGAATTTTCAGTCGGGGAAACACCCGTAACGATATCTGTTCTTCCTCGTTGTTTTGCCATATTTATAATTTGATTCGTCACAGAACTTGCTCCAGACGCGTCGTATATTGTTGCAGACGAATTAAAAACTTTTAGATTAACTTCAGGGGAATAAAGAATTTTACAGATATTCGTAAATAATGGGGAAAAATTTGCACTTGCTTTAGTAGCGTCTACCCCTACTAATACATTGTTTGCGGTTCTAGATGGATTAAGAAGAGTCAGTAGATTATCAGAAAAGCTTGTGCAATCCCAAGTACTCAAATCTTTTTCTAAATTTATATCAAATATACCAACTGCTTTTTGTATCTCATTTATAAAATTATCTTTTATAGCACGGGTACTACTCACGTTAGTCAGTACTCTAGCTTTTGTCTCTAAATCTTTTAAAAGATTGTCAAATTTCTGAATTTTTGCAAATGGTGTTATATCGTATAAATCTGTAGAAAATATCCATTCTACGTCTTTAAAATACCTTTTTAAAAGCTCTTTGTGAACTTCGGGTTTTATATTTTTCCAAACATTTCTTTCAGCCGTTTCTAGAAAATCATGACACTGATCTAATAAGATTAATAACCTTATTAATCTTATAGAAGCATAGACGCTCCCTGTTTTTTGAAATATAACTGTATTTTCTATATCTATAACCCTTCTCATTTTAATAAATTGCAAACATTTTAATTTAATTGTAATACCAAGAGTAGTAATATCTTAGCTGTCCGGGTCTGTCTAATTCTTTAAAATTAAAGAAAACATCTGCTGAATCCGTAAGTTCTATTATAGAGTTTCTAAAATTTAAAATAGTCGAATCGTCGCCTATATAATTAGGGTTTTCTATGATTAATTTTGTGTTAATTATTCTATTTGAAGTTTCTAAATAAAAGAGACCTATATATCTTGGACCTAAACTGGAAAATTTGGCCTCAGGAAAAAACCCAATGTAAAAATATTCAGAAGAAGTGTACATGTTAGCCATACCCCTCATGTAAAATAAATTCAAGTAAAAGTGTTCGTCATAAAACCCCGTCTGTTCATCTGATATCATTGATATCCAATTATAAGCCCAGTTTTCTACGTTTAAGTGTGTTAAAAGTTTCAATTCGCCACCCGAGGGTGGCACTAAAGAATTTTCAATATTTTCGCATACTATATTACATCTCGGAATAACATTTTTAACTTTCGCACTTGGGTTAAATAAAAATGAAAAAATTAAATACACAAACATTTCTATTTATTAATATATGTTATTTTTAAATTAGTCTTTTTCTAAAATAGCCAAAACCTTATTCATGGTAGGTATACATACTTTTACAACCTCCGAAACTTTATTTTTACTGGGTTTTTTCAATCCAAGTACGTTTTTAATAGTGTAGAAAAGTATACCTGCTATAGCAGACTTTGGTGTAACAGAATCTAATTTATCGCGATTTTTTTCATATATATCATCACAATCTATACAAACTCTGAAAGGAAGTTCTAGAATTGTGCAAAACATGACAAACGAGTTGTTTTCTTTTATATCGATGGTTTTTTTACCGATATTTACATATTTCTTGCTTTCATTCATTATCTCCATAAATATTTTTTCTCCTTTTAGAAAACCCTTGTTTGTCCCATGTACATGTTCTATGATTTTTTGGCGATCGATTGGATTATTATTGTGGACACACGCGTAATATAGACATGAGCCTATTAATCCAGATCTTACTGAAGCTCTTGTTAATTTTCCAGATTCCATACATATATGCCACATATTTTTTGCTTCCATTAAAACAGTGGAAGGTAAACCGAGAATAGTGCAATAATCAGAAAATGATTCTGAAGTTTTCCAAAAAGTTTTTTGTTTATGACTGAAAGTTTGTTGATAATGAAGTCTCATTATCAAAGATTTTTTATTAAATCCGGGAACAGTACCGGATTTGCAATAAGGATTGTCGGAAGTATATATGTCACCTCGTTGAGTACTGTTTTGGTAAGAACCGTCGTCATTTTTATAACTATTCCATTCACACGCATTAAACGCCTTGCACAATACTTCCCCACAATCCATACAAATTTCTTCAGAATCGCATAAGTGTCTGTTGTGATGATTACAACTTTGATATTTATCTTCTTTAATTTCTTCGTTAAGACACGTCTCAAGATCTTCCCAGATAGAGTCCATGGTGGTCATAAACAATAATGTTGAAATATTTTAATATGTTTATAAAAACGTAATTTTCCGTGTTAAAGCTGTTATTTAAAATATTTAAATATTGTAAATGCCTATAGTGTTAGATAGACCATCTGTAAATATAGAACTAGACCCAGATAAGTCTATGTTTAGTGTAAACATAAAAGCCGAACAGAAATACAATGAAAATGGGTTTCAAGAATTTATTGAATATTTTAAGAATACATGGAGTTACATTTCGGAAAAAGATGAACGTTATTTTATGGTAATTAATATTACAACCAATGGAGAAAATGATTTACCACTGTCTGCGTTTATTAAGTTGGTACAAACTATAACAAGTCTTCACGAAACATTTGTAAAACACCTACATTCTTGTTGTATACTATCGAGTGGTGCCAAAAAATGGCAAGATGCATATGATTTCATAACTAAACTATATAAACCGCCCGACCAAAGACCTCTTAAATTTACAGAAGACACCGATGAAGCTAGACTCTTTTTATTAAGTAACAAAATTATTACATTAAAATAACTATATTAAAAGAAAAAAAGGATTAGTAATAAAATGAAGATCATCACCTGGAATGTTAATGGTATTCGCTCCCGCGTATTTAACCATAACACCAGTGTTCAAATAGGAAAAGTCAAGAACGTAGAAGTTGAAGATGGAAGCCCAATGGCGAAGATCCTAGAATTAGAACCAGATATAATATGCCTCCAGGAGACTAGATGTGATACATCTCAAGGTAGTAGATTTAAGATTGCAGGTTTTAAGTCGGTTTTTAATGAATCAAAGGAAGTTTGTGCTAGAAGTGCTAATAGGTATTCTGGTACATGCGTATTTATAAAAGAACACTTAGAAGTTGAAAAAATAGAGACGCAGATTCCGAATTACCATGATACCGAAGGCAGAATAATAATTTTGTATCTGAAAGATTTTATTCTCATAACTGTTTATGCACCAAATTCTGGAACAAATTATGACAAAAAGGTAGAATTTATAAATTGTATGTTAGAATTTTTAATTTCTCAAACTAAGAGTGTTATATTTTGCGGAGATCTAAATATTGCTAAAAGCACACACTTTGATATAACAAAAGCAAAAGAAGGACCCGGGATTTATAAACATGAGTTAGCGTTCTACGACGATCTTTTAACAATAGGTTTTACTGATGCCATAAAAGACGACCCGGTTATATTTACTTGGTGGGACCCCCGGGCTAAAAAAATTGATGGGATAGCATGCACGAGGCATGCAAATAAAGGTTGGAGACTTGATTATTTCTTTACAAAAGGAATTAATAAAGTATCCAGTAAAGTTTTTAAGAATATAGGAGAAACTAATCCTCTGGGAAGTGATCATGCACCGGTTTTTTTACTTACCGAACATTAATCCAGCCTGTTTTGCGATAGATCTTGTAGGATTAATCTTAAAGTCGCGTGCTTCTAAACTAGAACCTTCGTAATACTCTAGAACTTTGTATAAAAAGAATAATGTTAACAGAATTCCTATAGTCAAATTAATTCCCCACATCGTACGGTCCCATTGTGAAGTACCACATGACTTGTCTCCACAGCATCCGTTATTTGCACTACGAAGTTGGTTTAACTGAGAGAATAAAATCCAGAATAAAGACATAAACACAACTGTATTAAAGATATTCATTTGTTATTAATACAATATTTTTTTTTAAAAAATATCGTTCATCCAAAAATCTCTTAGTGTATAATTTTTAATTACATCATATTTACATTTGATATCTTTTTGTCTTGTTTCTAATTTTGTTACGGTTTCTTCGCTGAAACTATGTATTTGCATGTCAGTAAGATACTTATAAGAAGAGTCTACTTTATGATACATATTTTCTTCTAATTGTTTATTTATGTATTCTAGTTTTTTACGAAATACAATAATTTTTTCTTCGATTATATCATTTATAAATCTTATTCTAGAGTTTATTATCTTAAGTTCCGAACCTAGTTTTTCTACAAGATTCTTCTGGCGCTTAATATAATATTCATTCCTTATTCTCCAGAAATGAAATATTATTTCTTCTGGTGATTCCATTTTAACAATTTGGTTATTCTGATCGAAGACGTGCATATTATTTGCAGACAAGTGAGTAACTAATTTTAGTTTTTTAGATATCGATTTATCCGCTATCCATTCTCTTAATGTGTCTTTTTGGATCTTGATGATAAACGAAACGTCTGATTCTGTTGAATTATTTATATAAGAATGTATGACATTCTCTGTTTCAAGCTTATCGAGATATGTTTTGTAGTCATCTGTCCAAGTTCCAATCGGAAGCTCTGTTACTATAATTTTGTTATCTTCTATTTTATATACCCCAGTTGTGTCCCATTTATTTTCTTCTGTTTTTATAATTGTTCCTTTGAAACCCTTGTACCACGGTGTCATTTCGGCTATATCCGAATCTTCGTCTTCCACTAGATCCAAAAGTCTTTTTTTAACATCTTCTGGATTAAAACGTGGGATATCAGTCGAGAATCCTGTTCCGATACCACATGCTCCATTAATCAAAATCATCGGTAGTGTTGGTACATAGAACTTTGGTTCTATTGAATAACCGTCATCGTCAAGATACTCAAGTAATTCATAATCGTCTGGGTGAAATATTTTGTTAAAAGTTTCTGATAGTTTTGTAAATATATATCTCGGACTAGAAGCATCTTTGCCCCCTTGAAGCCTTGTACCAAACTGTCCAATAGGTTCTAACAGGTTTATGTTATTTGAACCCACAAAACTTTGTGCAAGATTAATGATTGTATCCATAAGACTAGCTTCGCCATGGTGATAACTAGTTTTTTCTGATACATAACCAGCGAGTTGAGAAACTTTAATTTCATTTGTGAGATTTTTCTTGATACACGCATAAAGTATTTTTCTTTGCGAAGGTTTCAATCCGTCTACAAAGTTTGGTATACTTCTGATATTGTCTTCTATAGAAAATAGTACAAGTTCTTTATTTATAAGATCTTTTACTTGAACTTCCTTCTCGGTATAATCAAGCGTACTCGGTTTTTTAATATTTTCTAAAATCCATTTTTTGCGAGAATCAGATCCAGTTTTTGCAAATGCTAATTCTAAAAAATTGTTATCAGCTGTATCAACTATTTTATAATTTAGAACTTTCATATCTTTAAAGTATTGTTTTGCTTCTGCTGAAGTACTTGTACCGAGACCCTTATAATACTTTATGTTCCAACCAGTTGTATTATTTGATTCTTTCCATTTCTTATAATCACTGACATTGTAAAACGGTATTGTATTGTTTCTTTTTGATATTTTAATAACAGGGGTTACCAAAGAACTTATAAAACTAGTTTTTAAGAGTTCTGGCCACCCATTTGATATAAAATTTATTAACAGGCTTTTAATATGGAAACCATCTGTGTCTGCATCTGTCATTATAAGTATTTTTCCATATCTTAATTCTGAAATATTCTTGTATTTTTTGCCCTCTTGTAGACCAAGGATTTTCTTAATGTTATTTATCTCCATATTGTTAGATAATTGAGAATATGTGGCAGTTCTTGTATTAAGAACTTTTCCCTTAAGTGGAAAAACTCCGTAGTATTCGCGTCCAACTACAGAGAGTCCGGATATAGCCGTAGTCTTTGCAGAGTCTCCTTCTGTAAGAATAAGAACACATTTTTCCGAGTCTTTTGTTCCAGCTTTATTAGCGTCATCTAGTTTCGGGATTATAACTCTATTTGTTTTCTTACCATCTGTTTTTGATATGGTTTTCTTTTCTTTTGCTTCAGCGAGAGCAAGAATAGAGTCTAATATTCCAATTTTTAATACGTTTTTAACGAAGTCTTCTGTTATAGAAAACTTGCTCCCAAAATCTGATACTTTTGTTATATTCTTTTCTTTGGTCTGCGAAGAGAAACTCGGATTTTCTATTTTACAATTTATAAATACAAAAAGATGTTCTTTAATATATTGTGGTTTTATTGTTATGCTTTTATGCTTCTCTTGAATAATTCCTGTCAATTTCTTCACAAGTGGGTTTACAACGTGATCTATGTGTGTACCACCGTCCGAAGTGTTTATTCCGTTAACAAACGAGACAGATCTAAACCCGTCATTACTAGGAGCAATCCCTACTTGCCACCTTACTTGTTCTTGGATTACTCTTGGACTTGTTTTACTTTCTCCTATATACAAAGAGATATAATCAGAAAAATCTTTGAATATAAGTTTTTTACCATTTAAAAATATACTTACTCCTTTCGGGGTTATTGCGCAAATGTCATAAACTCTTTTATACAGTACTTCTTGTGTGTCACGTGTTAAATTATCAACACCAAACTTCGTGTAGTCTGGAGTAAAAGTTATGATCGTGTACTCCTTTGTAGATTTTTCTATTTTTGGTTTTTCTATTATACTTAAATTATCACGAAAAATCTGTGTGTATTTCTTTCCATCTTTAGCTGTTTCAATTGTAAAGGTTTTTGAAAATATTGCAGTGAGTTTTGCACCGAGTCCGTTTAGACCACCAGTGGTTCTTTTCTCGGAGTCGTCATAATTACTAGACGTTAACAAGTTTGCGAATATAAGCTCTGGGATGTAAATGTTATATTCTGGGTGGATTTCTATGGGTATCCCAGAGTCATTAAATACGGATATTTCCGCGTTTGATATATTTACTTTAATGTTTTTAACACTATTATTCCTTTGAACTTCGTCTGCTGCATTTGTAATAATTTCGTCAAAAATTTTATATATCCCAGGGTTCCATTCACAATTAGCAAGCATCGCAGTGTCTTCTTCTATAACCCAAGTTTCAGTTTTTGTATTTTTAATATCCCCAACGTACATACCAGGTCTAGCAAGGACATGTTCTATTTGCGAGAACTTTCTGTACTTATCAGACATACTTCTGGTGATGTATATTCTATTTTTTTAAACCTTTTATTTTTCTGTAATATTCTCCTTTCGTATACTACTACATAATTGTAGTAGTTCATCCTTTGAGATGTCTCCTTTAAACTGCACTATTTCTTTTTTATACTTCAAAAAACAATGTGGAATAGAGTAAATATCGTTTTCTATAAGATATGATTCAAATTCTTCGTTATCAACACTAATGTTATATAAAAGAGTACCCGGGGTATCATTTATAATTTCGTCAAGTTTCTTACATGGCGCGCACCAATCTCCTCCGAATTTAAAAATTACTATTATATCTCCGAAGTCTATATTGTTTGCATTATTATACGCCGTTAGAGTTCTTAGTTCCATTTTATTTTAAATACTATATTTTTTTAAATGAGTTAAAATATCATATTTAAAATATGATATAAAATTCAAATGGAAATTCCTTATTATGAAGATGCGTATGTTGGTATTGGTTTAATTATTTTAGTTGCTACACTATCTTATTTAGCAATTGATCACTATGATACAGATGAGAATGTAAATAGCGTGTCTAAAGTAATAATTTCTTTATTAGCGAGTTTTGTTTTGGTTTATGCTATCGGTCGTTATACATATACTCCAGATGAAATTTTAACGGGTAATTATTGGGATTAATTGAAGAAATTAAAATAATAATGTATTTTTATAATGTCTATAAGTTTATCAAAGTTTGATCCAAAGAGTATAGAAAGACGCAGAACATCTGGTTCGGGTCCCGCGACATGTGTTTTTATTGGAAAAAGAGGTACAGGAAAGAGTACTCTGGTAAAAGATATCCTTTATCATGTGAGAAAAATACCGGCAGGGGTTGTTATATCGGCAACTGAAGACGGTAATGCGTATTATTCCAGTTTTGTACCAGATATTCTAATACATTCAGAGTACAAACCAGAAGTTGTACAACAGGTTATAAATAGACAAAAGAAGGTAATAAAAGGTAACTCCAAAAATAATGAAAATGACGTTTTTGTACTTTTAGATGATTGCATGTATGACAAGCGAATGATACGAGACACAAATATTAGAGGTATTTTCATGAATGGTAGACATTGGCGAGTTACATTCATGTTAACTATGCAATATTGTATGGACTTACCACCAGATTTAAGAGCAAATATTGACTATATTTTTATCCTAAGAGAAAACATTATACAAAACCAAGAAAAACTTTATAAGAATTTCTTTGGTATTTTTCCGCAATTTTCTATTTTTCAAGATGTCATGAATACTTGTACAGAGGGATATGATTGTTTAGTTCTCGATAATACTTCTAAAAGTAATAATATTCAAGATTGTGTGTTTTGGTATCGCGCAAAACCAGAAAGACACTTCAAAATAGGATCTAGAGAATTATGGAACTTTAATGCAAAGAATTATGATAAAAATTCTAAAAATAAAGTAGAAGAATTGGATCAAAGAAAGATGAAAAAGAAAAACGCGATTTCGGTAATAGTCAAAAAACTAAAATAATACTTTCAATGATCTACGAATTTATAATTTAAGGCTGTTAAATTTTGTTTAAATAAACCATATAACAAATGCCATATATCCCCTGTATATGTCAAAGACTGCGTTATTTTTATATATTTAATGTCTACTAATTTATCTCTATAGTATATAAAATACTGAGCTGATAAAGTAAATGTGTCATTTTCCTTGTTCATCTCAATATTTCTTGTGTTAACGTATGCTTTATCACAAGTTATATGTTTATTTATATGGTAATCGTATATTATTAATCCCATTATTAGATTATAAATTATTAGATTATTAGATTATAAATTATTAGATTATTAGATTATAAATAAACTATTTTTTTAAGATGTTTATTTAAAGTCATAACTTATATTTGTTTATACAATGGATTGTATTAATAAACTTCTGGCTATACCCCAGTATGAACAGCGTTCAGATGAATGGTTTAAACAGCGCGAAAACAAACTTACGTCAAGCGATGCGGCAACGGTAATTGGTATAAATCCTTATCAAAAATCACACGAAGTACTTTTTAAAAAATGCGGTCATGATCTAAAACCTTTTGTTGGGAATGTAGCAACGAGACATGGTCAAAAATATGAAGATGAAGCTATTGACAAATACTGCGAATTGACAAATAGGGTAAATTATAATTTTGGTCTAATAGCTCACGAAGATGTATATAAAAATAAAGACTATTATTGGCTTGCGGGTTCTCCAGACGGCATAGCTCTGGGCAGAGATTCTGAATTTTCTGAACCTATCCTTTTGGAAGTCAAGTGTCCTTATAGGAGAAAAATAGTAATAGGAGAGATTCCTAAGTATTACGTGCCACAGGTTCAGTTGAATATGTTTATATGTGATCTAAAACTTGCGGATTTTATAGAATATTGTCCAACTACGGGTGTTCTTAATGTTGTAAGACTCGAACGAGATGAATATTGGCTTTCTGAAAATATTCCAATTTTAGAAGAATTCTGGAAAGACGTAGAACATTATAGAATAAACGACATTACAAAGCATCCAAAGTTTCCAAAGAAAAAGAAGACACTGGATTTAAGGACATCTTCGGAAGAATGTCTCATTAAAGACCAAGGATGTCTCATTAAAGACCAAGGATGTCTCATTAAAGACCAAGGATGTCTCATTAAAGACCAAGGATGTCTCATTAAAGACCAAGGATGTCTCATTAAAGACCAAGGATGTCTCATTAAAGACGAATCTTATTTAATCAGAGATTGAATTGCAGAAAATCACATAACTTAAAAAAATAGTTTATTATATTAATAAAATGGGCATACGTGGTTTGAACACTATGATCAAAAAGTATTCTCCGGAGTGCACTACTTATAATAAGATAGAAAAATATAGTAATTCAATAGTCGCTATTGATTGTAGTATCCTACTATATAAGTTCAGATATGCATCGAAGGTAGAAAACGCACACCTTATAGGAATAGTAAATAGGATTAAATTTTATATGATGTACAATATTCTTCCGGTTTTTGTATTTGACGGAGTTCCCCCTGACGCCAAGAAAAATACTATAGAAAAAAGACAGGCGGCTAAATATAAGCTTTATCAAAGACTTGATACATTAAAAGAACTTGTTCCAGAAAACGATATACAAGAAAAGACTATAAACGATGAAATTGAAAAATTATCGAGTCAATTAATTGTAATTAAAAAGCATCACATAGACGAATGTAGAGAACTATTAGAAAAATCTGGTATTCCTTACGTAAATGCACCGGAAGACGCGGAGAAATACTGTGCATTTCTACAAAAAAACGGACTAGTGGATTATACCATAACAGACGATACAGATGCAATGACATTTGGTTGTAAAAAAATATTAAAAACTAATATTAACAAGGACATCATCGAGATAGATTTTGAAAAATTACTTTCTGATTTTGGAATGTCGTATGAAACATTCGTAGATTATTGTATATTGTCTGGCTGTGATTATACTGATACTATAAGTCAAATTGGACCAGTAACATCGTTTAATATGATGATCAAACATGGAAACATAGAAAAATATCTCGACGATAATCGTGATAAAAACGCTTCGAAATTTGACTACGTCACAGCGCGTGCTATATTTACAACATTTGATTACGAATTGCCCTGTAAAAAATTCGCTAAGAATTCTTATAATAAAGATAAACTTTTAAGTTTTCTGGTATCGAATAATTTTAAAGAAAATGTAATTAAAAAATTTATTAAAATTTTAAATTAAAATATTTTTTTTTTCTTTTATAATATTAAAAGATGAATCTAGCTATGTTTTTTGGTGCTAAGAAGAAGGTTGCTAAGAAGAAGAAGGCCGCGAAGCGCTCGCCTGGCCGCAAGCCATCGCGCTCTGGTATGGTAAAGTCTCTACCTAAGTCAAAGGCTTACGTCATGGTGCGTACTAGCAAGGGTACACTTCGTCGTCGCAAGCTTTACCTAGGCAAGAATGGCGCTCTATACTACAGAACCAAGTCTGGTCGCCGATATGTTAAGAAGAGCGTTTTAAAGCGTAAGAACCACGTTCTATCTCCTAAGAAGGCTAAGAAGGCTAAGAAGGTTAAGAAGGTTAAGAAGATGTAAAATAATACTAATAATAAAAATAATACTAATAATAAAAATAATATAATAATTTTAAATAACTTATTATATTATTTAATGGTCTTCGGACTATTTAATCTTTTCTAGCACCAAACGACTTCTTTTTATTTTTTTTTGGTTCTTCGGGGATAGGGGTTAATTCTGGTTCTACTACTTCCGGTTCTACTACTTCTGGTTCTACTACTTCTGGTTCTACTACTTCTGGTTCTACTACTTCTGGTTCTACTACTTCTGGTTCTACTACTTCTGGTTCTACTACTTCTGGTTCTACTACTTCTGGTTCTACTACTTCTGGTACTTTGTGGATGCGTCCTCTTCTTCCCATTTATTAATATTATAATATATTTTTTTAATCAAAAAAATCGCGAAAAGTGATATCCTCATTTTTAATTAAAATTATCTTTTCTATCTGCCTAATGTTTGTCGGGTATTCTTGTTCCGTTTGAACGTTCTCTGAGATAAATTCTAACTTTTTAACGTTAAAATTCACTATACAACCATCTCGGTAATCTTTCAATTCTTTTATTTTTTTTGTGGTATCACCTGTCATGCGTGCAAATAATTTATCGCATTTAAAATTTGTAGTATAAAGATCTAATACCTCATTGTTTTCCTTTACTTTTAATCCAAAACTAATAAGTTCAGATGGTCTCCATCTATATGCGAAATAATCCGTGCCCGAGATTATAGATTTTTCGTTTGGTACAAAATATATTTCTTCATCGGGGTTAATATCTTTAATTTCACATATGTTATTGTACTTTTTACAACACGTGATATAATCGTTTTTAGGAAAAAGACTAGCGTATCCGTGTCTTACGTTGTACTCGCAACTATTAACTATATAACCACCTATCATATAAGTATCATAAATGTATACTTTTTCTGAGTCATAAGTCACATCAAAAATACTACCGCTATAATAATAATCGTCATTTAACGAGATGTTTGTTTCTATTATTTTATTATCTCTAAAAACTAGATATTGTTTATTAATGTCTTCATGATTCTTATATAAAATGAATACAGCTCTTTTGTGTTTTATATTCTTGGTAGTATATACATAACCATTTTTAATAATGTCCAAATGTTTTCTTTGTAGAAATTCATAATTTGGTAACGGAAATACAAAATCTGTATAATTACAATTCCAGTAATTATTTAGCATAAAAATAACTTGTGATTTAGTTTTTTCACAAGTAATAAGGTTAAACATCATAATAAATAATAAGTATATGCTTTAAATAAATTTAAAGATTAGTTTTATTAAATTATATTAAATATGGACTTTTCAGAAAAAGAAAAAACTTTAGTAGACTATCTTATATTATTTTATAAGACTAGGATTACCTTTCTAAAAGACATTATATCTCAAAAAACCCCTTTGAGTCTCAGACTTATAGACTGGTTAGTAACAAATTACTCTAAAAAGTATAATATAATATATCCGCTACAAAACTCAAGAGAGATTAAACACTTTAACATTTACCTAGACTACAAAAATCAATTAAAAGCTTATTCTAAAAAATTCTTCGATCCTTTTTGTAGACAAAAAAGACTTATGATAAACCCATATACGTTTCATTGGAAAATATATGACGATTCTAATACAAGTGGTTACATAGTTACAACGGTTGGTCAACTTAATTTCTTCAAATGGTTTATAGAAAATAAAATTTACGAGTATGCTCTTTTAAATATAAAATTAATAGACTCTGACATGATAAATACTATGAATAGTAGAAATAAAGATCGCAGAACTGTCCTGTCACCATCTGCTGTAAAGGGTATATATACCACGAATCAAAATATTACCATAAAGTTTAGATATTAATAAAAATATTTAAAGTCTTATAACATTTATAATTACTATGGCGAATAATCCTCTTATAACATGGCTTTACTCGTGTGACAAAATTGTAAAGAATTCTGATAGATCTGTTACTCATTTCATGTTAGACGGTGGTAAATTAGATTTAACACGTGATTACGATACCTTTCAAGAAATATACGCAAAAAATATTCTTGAAAAGAATTGTATAGTCGAACTTAAAACAGACGTATTTAAGTTATTCATAGATTTTGACGTATTATCTACTGAAAAAATCGAGATGCATAAATATATCATTGATATACAAGAAATTATAAAACAGCTCTATGAATCTGATGCTTTATGCATTGTTACATGCGCAGATAAAAATAAAAAAATTAAAAGAGACTCAGTTGAATATATAAAACAAGGTTTTCATCTACATTGGCCAGAAATTTTTGTGAATAAAGAGATCGCTATCAAAATAAGAACAGTTATAGTCGTAAAATTTACAACGATGTATGGTAAGGTCGCAGGTTTTTTTGAAAATTGGGAAAAAATTATAGATAAGACAGTTTATGGACACAACGGAATACGTCTTATAGGAGCAGATAAATGTAGTATATCCGACGGAATTAAAAATTACGAAAACAGGGTTTACGTAATTTATTCAGTATACATAGGTAAAATTTACGATGAAAATATTACACTCGAATATAAAACTAATACATTGAAATCTCTAAAAGATACGTCCATTAGATGTTTTGAACAAAATATCACTAGACACACAATTCTACCCGAATACGAGTCCGGGGAAGACTCTGATGAAGAAAAATCTGGTTTTGATATTATTAAAAGGGGTAGCCCTATTTATGTGGCTATACAAAAATTTTTTATAAACTATGCGACTGGGTATCGAGTTGACGATGTCAGAAAAATAGTAAAGATGAAGGAAAAAGAAATATATATAATAGAGTCAAAATCTAAATTTTGCCAGAATATAGACGATTTTCATAGTAATAATCATATTTTTTTCAAACTTACTCCTTTCGGGTTTTGTCAGAGATGTAGATCCGAAAGATCCGGTAATTTCGGATGTTGCAGAGATTATTCTTCAAATCTAATACAAGTGTCATCCACTCTTCAAAGTGCTCTTGGGTGGAAAAAACCAAAATCTAAAGTCAAAATGGATACAAAAGATTTTAGTGTTACTAGTGTTCTTGAAAGATTAGAAGGTAACATTACGAACAAACCAAAATTTACTGGGCCTCCAAAGAAAGGTAAAAATAAGTAATCATTATCAACAAATAAACTAAGATGTTTCCTAATATATTAAAATTTCCATTATTATTTAAAAAATCAAAAGAGTTTAATAATATATTCTTAACAATATCAGAATTTACTAATAGAAATACTAACAATGTTATAAGCAATGCTTTGATAATGTTAGTATTTGTTAACTTATCAAATAAGCTTAATTCGGTGTTACTAGGCGTGGGTGCCGCTAACCGTTGTAAATCTTCAGTTTTTTCTCTGAATGTTACATTCTTTGAATTCTCAATGGGTTCTTTTTTAGAAAGATCGCTAACTTTGCATTCAAATGTAGTCATTATTATAAGGTATATTTTATAAAATATTATTTTAAACGTTTAAAAAAAAATATATTTATATTAATAAATCATAAATGCCGACTGGTGCAAATTTGCCATTTCTTACATACAAGGATACCGGTATACAGTCAGTAAATACAACATTAACCCCAATTGACGACGAAAATGTAGTTTCTCAGTTTCTTAGCCAAAAATCCAGAGTTTATCTAAGTGGTTCTAACGATGTAGTATTACCGGAGAATATACCATCTGATAAAAGTATTACAAATATGCCAACTGATCTTACTTTTAGAATACCAAATGACGGCGATGCGATCTCAAAAATCCAATTTTCATACAGTCTTAATGTAACTCAGAGCTACACGCTTCCCTCTAATTTTTTGTCAAAGTCGATTGGACTAGAACTTATAAAGAAAGTAGAGGTTAGAGTTGGTAACCAACTATGGCAAACTTTGACCCCAGAAGATATATTAGCCAGAATGACCACAGAAGATGAATATAATTCAAAATATGACTTATATGAATCTATAACTTCTGTTAAAGGAACACAAGAACCCGCATTCTACAATAGTGGTGTTGATTCGTATTTTACTCTCAAGCACGACGCCGAATATAACATCTCCGGAACAATAGATCTAAAGATATTTTCCGGTTCGGGAGATAAATTAAATACTTACTTGCAAGTTGGGGCGCCAAATAACGACATGTCCGTAAAGATTTATTTAAATAGTATAATAGCTGCCAACACATTCAATGATATATCTACTGCAACTAATTTTGAAACTTCATTAATAGTTAAAAGACATTTATTAACTGATACGGAAAAGACTTATGTTAACAAAAATGTTATCAATTCTTTGATACACACTTCTCAAAATGTTTCTAATGTATTACAATGGGGTACATTACCAAGTGATTCCAAAACAGAATTTAATTTTACCATAGATCTTAGTGCTATAACAATAAGCGCTTCTCATCTACTCATAGGTATTTCTACATCTCCGTACGGAATATATAATAGCACCACGCGTATAAAAGGAGGCGAAGGAACATATTACCGTCGGTTATCTCAACCCAATACAGAAGGTACAAGCGCGATCAGCCCCGGTATTTATGATTGTTTAAGTCATATAGAACTATTTGTTAACGGTTCGAGTGTTACAGGTAAACTTCCAAGTTCATATTTAATTTATGGTGCAAAGAAAATGTTAGGTCTCTCCACTCTCTTTGATGTTCCTTATTATTGTGTACCTCTTGCATCCACTAAATTTGGCACAGACTCTTTGGTGATGTCTAAATTATCAAGTAAGAAACTAGTGTTATCAACAAATAAAATTATGTTTGGAGGCGGAGTTTACGATTCTAATTACAAAATATTAGCAAGTGTAACAGCTGTTGGAACAAATATCGTGACGTATGCGGGAGGAAATTGCTCTAAGCAAATAGCTAATTAATTTTCTTAAGTTAAAGAATTTTTTAAAAATATATAAAAAAAAATAAATTAATTTAAAATTATTTTCTTTTATATATATTAAAAAGAATGCCCGGTCAGGGAAGTATTGCTGTAATCGCTGCGTGGACCGCCACTGGTCACCAGGCTATGCGTAACGCTGTAGATCTACTCGATGGCGAAGGTGGTGACATTGTTACCGCTTTCCACCCAGAATCGGAGACTGCGCGTACTCTTCTATATGGTTCGAACTTTGTCGAGATCCAGCCATCTACTACTGGTTCGGCTCTTAATTCGTCTCAGACCTTCACATTTAGCAACGACGTTGATGCTATTGGAACAATGTGGGCACGTATTAAGATTACCGCGCAATCAGATTCATCAGTTGCTCCTACAGATTTTCCAGCGCTAAGTCTTGCGCGAATCATTGATCGCATGGAGGTCATGGTTGGTAACTCAACTTGGCAGACAATCGAGAATGCCGACATATGTGCAATGGCCGCCACCACACTTGATTATGGTGCTTATGAAGTATTCGATTTGCAGGCCCGCGGAAGACAGATCGACAATCAGAAACTACTTGATGCTGGCGATACTACAACTCTTAGTACCTCAGCCACTGCTAAGTACGTAGCGTGGGTTCCTCTGCCAACTTTTACCCAGGGTGGACCCGAGCGTGCTCACCTTGTAGCAGGTGCTCCGCATCAGTCTGTCCGGGTTAAGCTTACATACGCTGATTCGAGTGCTCTTGCTGGATTAACTGGTCTAGAGGGTCTTGAAGTCCAGATTTGGAATCGCCAGCACGTCATGTCTAATGCCGAGCGCGAGCAGATTCGTAGCAACGTCGTCGCAAAGACTATTCATCTCACGCAGCATCAAGAGGAAACCAAGTCGAGGGGCTCGAACGTACAGGTGGTAGTTGAATTAGATTCCTTCTCTCTTCTCTGTTCTCATCTCATTATTTGCTGTGAGACAATCGGTGAACCGGCTGAGACCCAGGCCTATCTGGATTCTGCAGAACTACTTCTAAATACATCTACACACTCGGGACCACTCACTGGTCCTTTCATGCTTTCGGCCGCGGGATCGTCTATGGGTCTCAAGACTAATGTACAGGCTTCTCTTACAGCTGGAGGAGTGCGCCGCGATTTCTATGTGTTCCCTCTTGCTAGCACCCCATTCGGTTCAGATGGGTGCCCATTTAACAGATTCGACACAATTCGCCTAAAGACTATATGGGGTCAGTTCACCGGCAAGATTCATGTAACAGCGGTTGGCACTACAACAGCGGTATACAAGAACCAGGCAGCATCTGTCCTTTACTTCTCGTAAACTAATAAAATATTCATAAAAATTACTAATTACTAAATAATAAATAAATTTCTTTTGTATGTTTATTTATTATTTATTTATACGGTTACGGATGTTGGTACAGGGATTGGTTTATTGGGCTCCACGATTCCTCTACGTATATCAGAAAATTCTGGGCGAGCATCGTAAACAGGTGATATTTTATTTAGTTCTAAAACTTGATCCATTGCCGCTGAGCGAGGAGGATTTGTCGCCCCCGTTGTTAAAGTTTCTTTCGGTATAATTTGGGATATAGCTGTAACGGCCCCATATCCATCGGATAAATACACGTTTGCAATTAAAATAAAAATACCAACTAATACGGCAAAGATAATCCATGCTAACATTTTATTATTAATAAAATATTTTTTTATCAAAATTAAATACACTTAATAAATTTCCAATTTAATTCTTTGCATATATTTTTCCATATAATCTCTTGTTCAAATAACTTTTCCCTACTTTTTAATAATGGGAAATAAATTAAGTATTCTTCCATTTGTAAAATTTGAAAAAATTTGTATAACGTATAAGAATAACTTAAAAAATTTTTCCTGTTCTTAGGGCAATTATTTTCAAATGGTTTCTGAATTTCATCAAACATTGCAACTAATTTATTTTCTAATTCCGAAGATATAATCAACTGTCTATTTCCTGTAAGTTTGTGTATTATATTTGGAATATGTTCATAATATTTATTTAATTTTAACTTTTTAAGATAATCTTTAACTTTATCATAAGTAATTAATTTTTTATCATTTATTCTCTCTTTTTTAATTTCAGAAATTAATAATTTTAATATATCGGGTTGTATATTCGTACCCTCTCTACCCTGTATTTGGTTTATCCATTCCTTAAAATGATTAGATCTTTTATAACTGAATGGTTTTATAAATTCATAATTTTCATAAGAATTCCATTCTGGGGTCATAGATAGATTTAACTTTTCTGTATCACCGCAATTATAACATGTTGTTATTCCCTCTGATATACATTTTAAAGTTTTAGAACCACATATTTTACATATAAAATTATTTTTAGATGTTTTAAGCCTTGATATGCCGTGACATTTTTCCATAAAATTATCATAAATTTCTCCAGTATTTGTACTAGAATTTATAGAAACAAATTTATGTATTCCAGAGCTCTTTATTCTTTCTAAATTTGTTTCTTTGGATTCTTCTTCTTTTAAAAAAATGGCTACATTGAATAAATAATCATTGAGTTCGGAACTATTTTCTATATTTTCTATCTTATTTTTAAGTATAATTTCTTGTTTTGGATCTTTGGTATTTTTTAACTGCTTTTTATATGTATCTAATTTTTCAATTTCTGAATATATATCTTTTATTTTTGCGTCATGTTTTTCTAATATACTTGATCTGGTATCCGAGTGTACTACTCTTTTAGAAATTTTAAAATCGCTCATTTTTATATTAATTTATTATTCTTTTAAACAAATTAATATAAAATTATATTTGAATCCAAAAATAATGTTTTTATTTTTTAATAATTTACTTTCGATAAACTGCGTTAAAAATATATTAAAAATCAGAAATGTAAAGTACATATATTCTTTTAATAAACCTATTCTTTTAAAAATACTTAACAGAGATACTTCTTGTAGAATAATACAAAAAAACTTTAGAAAACTAGTTAAAACTTACAACGAGTGCCCAATATCTCACGAAAAATTAAAATACCCATTCGCGTGTTTTAAAATAAATAATAAATTTTTATACTACGATTTTGATACTATAGTAGAATATTTTAATAAAACAATGGATTTCAGAGATCCGTTAACAAGAGTTGAAATAAATGATTTACAGATTAACAAACTTAACGAACTTATAAGATATTATTATGGTCGAAGGACTAATAAAATAATAATAACAGATAAGATGGCTAAAAATACAGAACTCAATATTGTAACATATTGCCTTTATGATTTAGCAAATGAAATAAATGCTTTTCAGGAATTGAGTATTAATGATATATATAATAGTTTTTTACCGAGATTGATTTACTATATACATATATTAACCAATAATCATGACTTAAATTGTGTATCTATTATATTAAACTCGTTTATACACTACATAAACACTGATATTAAAAACGTGTATATTATATACGATTACGTTCTATCACGTGTTTAAATATTGCTAAAAATAAGCTATATAAAGACAATTTAGTATAAAGATAATAATCACGATGCACTGCTGTATCTGCGATCCAAAATCGAAATATACTGATTGTATATGTAATCCCGTTTTTAAAGATTTCGAAGATATACATTCTTCTATAAAATCTCCAGAATTTAGCAATTTTAAAGTCGTTAAAGACTGGGTAATTTCAACGATGACTATATGTGCAAAATTTAACGTCTCTATAAACATAGAGGATTATAAAACTTATTATGAAACAAAAGAATCAAAGAGTAAGTTTTATAACTGTCTAAATATTTACCTAGGCGTTAAATATCAAAATAGATGCAAGATTTCTGTAAAACTATTTACTAACGGTAATATACAATTAGCAGGGGCTACCAATGTTTACTCTGCTACTTACGCAATAAGGAAAATATTTAAAAGACTATTGAAGTCTGACTGCTTCAATAAAGGAACTCCATTTATATCAGATGTTAGAATATGTATGATAAATTCAGATTTTAAGATAGATAAAAATATAAAGCAAGCTGATATGTGTACTTTATTAGATGAAATAATACCTCTGGGAAGCACGAATATATTAAGATACACATTTAACCCTTCAAAGTATCCAGGAATAAATATTAAATTTTTACATAACGAAGAACAGACTACGTGTGCAGTTTTTAGACCAGGTAGTATAATGATAACGGGAGGAAATAATTTAAAAAACTACAAAGAAATTCTTGAACACCTTTTCGATTTCTTCGAAAAAAATAATAAGTTGTTATATTAGAAAATGTTATTATTAGATAAGCTAATAAATAACAACATTAAAGACATTGATACTATCATGGAAAGAGCAAGGAACATTTATGATAAAAATTATATAGAAGAATCTATTTTTATCATAAGTTTAATATATTTACAACGTTTTTACTCTAATAATAAGATATCTAGTAGAAATTTAGATGAAGTTATAATAAGTTGTATATCACTTGCAAATAAATTTTTACTAGATTGCCAAATAAATACGAGCACTAGATTAGAATACGACATTATTAAAAAATTAAATTGGTGTTTATTCGTTAATAAAGAAGAGTATTATATTACTCGTCAGAGATTTCTTCAATAGTCTCTAATATTTCTTCATCTTCTAAAGAATCCAAGTGTTCTTTAATTTTTTCTTCTAAACTAACTCCACTTGGACTTTGGTCCTCCGTATTTTTATTAATTTTTTCAGATAATTCATCTATCTTACTATCTAAAACCGATAACATTACGTATATTTTAAGTAAAGCTAATCCCAATAGAAGCGTTAAAACAATAATAACGTAAAAATAAGTATTATCAAATGCGGTGATACTTTTAGCCATTATAATTTTAGGTTATTTATTAATTTAAAAATTATAACGTGAATTTATTCCGGATCGTCTAGATCATTGTCTTCACTCGGAATATCTATTCCTTTGAGAAAAGTTGTTCTTTTAAGAATAACACCTGAACCAAGTGGGTACTCGTGGCTTCCTGATGCAATTATTTTAATATTGTTATTTACGAATATAGCTCCATAAAAGTCTTTTGTAAATTGTTCGCGCGGTAAATTATTTTCACGACAATGATCATTAAAACTCTGTTGAAAGATTTTCATAGGAACATAATACTTTTTATCAAATACAACCTTACCAGATTTCAAGAAGTTCTGGAGTGCATTTGTTGTCTGTTCCATTTCTTCCTTGTTTTCATGGAAGTACTTTGGAAGAATATTCCAAATACCTTTTTTACCGTATTTATTAATAGCGGAATAGTATCCTTTTATACACAATTTCATTATAATAGGTAGTTCTATTAGCAATTTCTTGTCCAATTCAGTGTCTGTATTAACTACTTTTTTCCAGAAGTTTACAACAACTGTCCTACGAGACACGCTTTCAGAATTATTTTTATACCGCATCATTTTATTTCCACCCATGGTCATATGCAACTTCCACTCTATAGTTTCATCGCTTTTGTACTTTTCTGAATAAGTGTTTCTCCCACCTTCGACTAATAATTGCCAGTCGGTCTGTTCCATTTTAAAGTTTTCAGAGATTTCAGGCGCAAGAACCATCATCTTGTTTGCGTGCGGCTTAATTCCGTATTTAGTGTCTATATTATTTGATATAACACCTACATCTTCTTCATCGTACCACTTCTGTAAAATTTTCATCAGAATAGTACTTTTACCTGTACCAGCCTGTCCCAATAAATAAAGAAGACACTGCCAATTGTCTAGTTCTCCAATGTTAAAAGCCATGCGTCCAATAAAAATACAGAGCCACATCTGAATTTCTTCTGTGAACTCTTGATAGTCCATTAGACTTTTGAATGTAGGACAGTGATTTATTATATTGAACCAATCTTCATCTTTGTATTCTGGGAAGTCATTAAAGTCGCTATTGTGATACTTAGCCGCAACAGAGTAGTTATTAATGTATGGATGTTCTGTTCCATATGGGACAAATACATCCCTATAAATAGGTGTGTCTCCTTCTTTTGCGATATTATACTTAGTTATATAATTTCCGTTTTTAAATGCAAATAGATATCTATCTTTGTTCAAACATGGTAATTCCGGGCCAATAAATTCGCTAAAATATTTTTCTGCATTATTAATGTTGCTTGATCCGTTAGCGGTTGCATTTTTCCACTGGGAAAAGTTAATTTTGTGATCTGTTTTTTGATATATATAATCTTTTAAACTGCACTGTTTTTTCCAAGCGTGTGTATTAAAACCATTTTTGACGATAGGTTTATAAAGATTAAGTCCGTTACGAGTGAAACCTTCTTCTGAAAATTGATCAAAGAAATAAAGTAATAGACATTGATACGGAGTTTTAGCTGATTCATCTGTAAATCGCGCATATTTAAACAAAACATCTGGGTCTTCGTTGAATAACGGATTATGACTAGGTTCGTTTGTTTTATTTAGAAGTGCTACATCTCTTACTAGACGCTCGCTGTAAAAAATTACTTCGTATATTCTATCCCATTCCCTTTTATTCTCCATAAAACATTCAAGGTGTTTAAATTTTTCATATATATGAGTAGCTTCATATATAGATTTTTCAAATGAAATTTGAAGTATACCCATGTCTAATATAGAAACATCTGGTATATTTAATTTTTCACACGCACTCTTAATTATGTCACTGTCGTTGCTAACTGTCCATTTCTCTGATAATTCTTTAAAATATTCTAATAACTGGTCTTTATCGCAATTCTTAATTTTTTCTTTCAAATCAATGCTCCACTGTGTGTTTTTATCGTATACAGACATTTAGCTAGTATAATAATATATATTACATTTTTTTAAATAATTTTATTTTTCGCAATTTCGTTGATTTAGTACTAAAAAAAATATTTATATAAGTTATAATGAGGACATTTCTTGTTTTTCATCAAAACGGTGAAATTTCTGAAAGATTATGTAATTGCAGAGATTTTAATATGAATAAGTTTAGTAATTTTAATCATTATAAAAAATATGCCAAACATATAATTTTATATAATGATAACGAAGAGTATAACTTAACTAGTTTTTCATTTACCGAAGATAAATATTGCGGAGACATAGCACTAATAAAATTAGATAGAAATGGACAAATGAAAGATTTAACATTAGAAGGTTATTCGAGTAAATTATTAAAACAGAAAATTGAAGAAAATGATTTATACTATAGTTCGGAAGACGAGGAGGAACATGTTTACAATTTTACTTAGATTTTAGTACTTGTTTATCACATTTTTCTCTTCCGTCTACATATATAAAATTATGTAGAGTTTTTGCAATTTCTTCTGTGTCTTTAGATTTTACTTTATTAAACTCGTCATTAAAAAATTTTAGAATGCGATCGTATATGTCTCCCTTTGTTATTGGTTTTGTTACCTTTGTATTCTTTACTTCGAAACACGAGTCATCTGTGTTACAAGCGTCTAGTTCATTTGTATTCATAAATCTTAAAACCTCGTCTTGTTTTTCTTGTTTTAATTTATTTAGTTCTTTAAGTTTTTCTTGAAGAGGCTTCATTTGATTTTTTAGTTCTTTAATTTGCGAGTCTATTTTATTGAATTTTTCTACATCTGATTTAAAAAATTGAACTTCAGTATCGCTGACGTTTAGCATTTATTTATAATATAATTATCTTTTTAAATTATTTTTCATAAACGTAATATGCTATAATAATTAATAGTAAAACTATAAGTATTAAGTAACATTTAATCTGAAAAAGTACATCGTTAATAACTTTTTTTGTATCCTCGTCTACTAATTTTGAAAACATTTAGTTTTAAAACAATATTTTTAATCAGATAAATAACCTTCAAAATCAGCGTCATTTTCATCATCTACAGAGTCTAAATCATCTACGTCAAATTCGTTATCTTCGTTATCTTCGTCATCTACTATTTCATCTTCGTCATCTGATTCTGTTTCTATTATTTCTACCTCCTCAAAAGTTTTCTTCTTAATTATTTTCTTGTTTTTCTTGTTATTTTTAATAACTTTGAGTTCTTTGGGAACTGTTAATAATACATTTGATAACTTTTTAATAAATAATTTATTTGTATTAGGTGGTTTTTCTAATCTTTTCTTAAGAATTGATAGTTTTTCGAATGGGATATATTTATATCCAAGAATACTCATACGATTTACTATGTTTCCGTAATAATTTTCATTTGGACCAAATTGTTCACATAATCTAATATAATTAAATAATTCATGTCTATAGTTTCTTTCATATATGATATTAAATGTTTCCACCTGGGTTTCAATATAATCATCTTTTTTTTTAGTCACCAGTTCCTTCTTTAAAAAGTCACATGGCTTTTTTTTTGGTCCATCAGATTTAAGTCTATTACATTTATAAACACTGTATTTACAAATGTAATTCTCTTTTTTTTCCAAGGAAAAATAGTAAAAAGCTAATTCTTTGCAATGACAATACATTATTAATATAAATATATACAATATTCTTAAATAGATGTCAGAAATAAGTTTCGTAGATGATTATTATTATTTTAAGTGTCCCCATTGTAATGTAATGTGCCAAGTTCACAAAACAGATGTTCGTTGTACCATATTTAGACACGCCGTTTATAAAAAAGATCTTTCATTCGTAAATCCACATGCCCCCAAAGAACAATGTGAACAATGGGTATCACAAGGATTAGTATACGGGTGTGGAAAACCCTTTAAATTTAACGGGACTAATTTAGAAATATGTGGATACATTTAAAGGTAATATTTATTACTAATTATCAAATGTTGACTAACGTAGTCAAATATGAACCAAAAACAGACTGGGAAAAACATTGTAAAGTAGATATGAATATAAGAGACTTACAAGAAAAATATCCAAGTGGTTGCTATTGTTGTAATAAGTTTTATTCTAGAACAGAATTTAGTAAATTAGTTTCAAGTCATTTCAAAACTAAAAAGCATATAAGTAAATGTTTACAAATTGCTGACGAAAAATTTATTAGCGATTTTAAACAAGTATCTGATATAAATAGAGACTTTGAAGAAAAATGTAAAGAAATTCGTTATCTTAAACAGATGTTATATGAATCTCGAGAAGAAAATATAGCTCTTAAAAAAGAATTATCTTCTTACTGTGTCCCAATCTATAAAAATTTAATAGATATATAAAGATTAAATTAATTATATACTACAATGGATCGCGTAGAACAACTCAAGAAAATTCAAGATTCGTGTCGCGAAATTTTTGCAAAGAAAAATGCCGACTACGGAGACGCATTTGCTACACACGGAACAATTGGTGTACTTGTAAGAATCAATGATAAACTTTCTCGATACATGAACATCACTAATAAAGGTATAGAAATTAATGTATCAGATGAAACTCTAAAAGACACTCTAATGGATCTTCATAATTATGCTGCTATGGCTATCATGTGCCTTGAACACCCTTAAATTACTTAAAAATACATAATATAGACTTAATTTAAAGTAATAATTGAATCTATATTATGATGGACGACAAATTTGTAGATGCCGCGCTTCAGTCTGGCGAAATTCACAAGATCATCGATCTAGTTTATGAAGAAATCCCTAAAAACCTAGATAATCTTAGAAATTTTCATAATACAATCAAAATGGGTCTTATTTTTGATGCAAAAAACATGACATGTGGAGAAAAACTACTAGACGTGGCCGTTGGTCGCGGAGGAGATATCGGTAAATGGTCAAGAGCGAAGTTTAAGTATGTTACCGCGTTTGATAGTGACAAGAAATCTATTTATGAAAAAACTGATTTTGACGGGGCTATTC
>Ga0222715_10000337_pt1 | contig 46856 bp, 24 predicted proteins | sample C33_9DmetaG_FD_165056 | JGI IMG/M metagenome (GOLD analysis project Ga0222715, IMG submission 165056) | Estuarine water microbial communities from San Francisco Bay, California, United States - C33_9D | ecosystem: Environmental > Aquatic > Marine > Unclassified | place: USA: California...
GGACGCGCAAGGTGTAAGTACGCAAGTGCGAGAGCGGATACTGAATGGCGTAAACATTATGAACGTACGCCGATTTGGCAGCGAAGTAGTGGTTGCGGACTTGCCACAGTGCGATGAATGGAAAGACATGAAAACGTTACTCAACAGATGCTTGGACAGTTTTGACGGCGAGAGCACGGACACATTTATAGAAAAAATGACGCGATTTGGTAAAACGCTCGCTGCAATGCGCAAATGTGAAGAAAGTTTTGGACGGACGACAGAAGGCGGTACCGATGCAGTAATTGTGTTGCTCCAGTTTGATTTGTGGCACAATCAAGAAGTTGAATTGGGCACGATTGGACCGGAAACGCGGTATGTGGCAAGCAAAGGCAAGACGTGTACATTTCTGGAGTGCGGCGGTGAGGAGACAGAGTGGGCAAACACAGGAAGCAAGTGCAAGGATGCATACACGTCTGATTTGAGCCGCGAGGTAACAAAAACGTTACAGTGTTTTCACGCATGCGTAAAGCATTTGGCGTCGGTTCGTTTGGCCAACAGCGAAGGTGGGCTTTTGTTTGGTGTACCCGTAGCAACGCAGCGCACAAGCGCAGGGGGGGGGTTTACTAGGGGTATGAATGTGATGCAATTGTCGGCAGAAGGTGGCATGCTGTCTTCATATGGCAAAGAGTTGGACAACGAGAGTTTGACGCGCAACAACAAAAAGTTGACGGAAGGTTTTTCTAAAGCAATTTCGAGCTGCGACTTTTCGGTTGTAGAGGGAAATATGCATCACAAAGTGTAGTGTTTAAACACACAATGTTTAGCTAACGGTCAGAAACAGTAGTGTAGTATCTGGTAACGTCAAAAAACGTGTGGAAATGACATCGAAAGATGTGATTGCAGCAAGTGGCAGCAGGTCGCGTTCTCCTTCGCCTTTGCCAGTTGTTACACGCAGTCGCACAAACACGTCATGTCTGCGTGCACGTAGTGCCGAACATCTCGTGACGTCGGCACTGGCATCATGCAAGCATGCGTCTGACGTGAGCATTAACAGTGCCGCCGCATCGCGTGACACAAATGGCGTGTGGACTATTCCGCTTGAAAACGTAACTCGAGTCACTGAAGAAATGTTTACAGCCGTGCGCGAGCACTGTGGCAAAGGTGCATGTTTGATATACGAGAACGGCACCGCGTTCGTGAAAACACCCGGGTTTTTGTCTCAGTCATCGAATGACGTTTCAAGCACTGTCTCCTTTGCAGACGCGCCCAACATTGATAGTTATCCCGTGCATTCTTTGCCGCAATCTAAGCTTCCACCTGGTCGCGGTGCAACACCCGCATACAAACTCGTCGCTTTCTGCAAAACGCTGCTGCTTCTCGCGGTTTTTTTCTACGCGCTTGGATATGTCTACCTCGACTCGTTTTCTACCGTCTGCGGGCCCAACGCTACCAGCTTTGAAGCATGTGTCCATGAATTTCTCCAAACATCCCCGTCCTCATAAAGTATTGTGTGCATCGCCACAAAAGTGTGCACGTTTGCTGTCTCCTGGCAGCACTTGCACTCTTGTCCACTGGCGTTGCGGGACGGCTCGTCACTGGGCTCTGAATAGCAAAATTGCTGCATACTTTCTCAATTGCGTGCAAGTACGTGGAAATAAACGCGCTCGCGTTTGTGTTGTAATCCAAATTTTCCTTTTGTGCGCTTTTAGCAAGCTCCGTTGCCATCCACTTTGTTTTGATATGCATCAAGACATTCGTTTGGTTTTGTTTTACCTTCTTGTGCGACTCAAAGTTGCCTCTCTTGCATGTCAAAATCGTCAAACAACACAAATCGCGAATCTGCGCTGTCATTGTTTCCTTGTCAAACGGACCACCCTTGACCATTTTTTCGGCAATCAAAGCAATTGTTTCCTTTGCGTCCGTACTGTTGTCTGCAATCTGCAGTGCGTGCGCTGCACATTCCGCATACGACTTTGCGTCCTGCAGTTCCTTCGCATCCCGCAGCAGTAGTAGCAATCCCGCCACCTTTATCACCATTTTAAGGGATCGTTTCTGCCCTTCGTCTTGCAGACTTTGCATCACACTGTCAAGTTTTGCCAGCACTGCCTTGTCTTGCCGAAGTATTTCGTGTTCCTTCAGCTGCAAGCACACCTCAACACATTGCTCCAACAAAGTTTCAAACGCCAACTTCTGCATAAAACTATAAGACTTTGCTGGTTTTGTGGTGTCAGGGGTGCACCGTCGTCGCACAGTGGTCTTGTTCATGCTTGCTGGCGCCTTGCCCTTTTTCGCGGGCGTTTTGTCACAGTCTGTGCACGTTTTGCCTCGCTTTTGCCACGCCGACGTCGCGTCTCCGCTGATTGTAACTCTGCCTGTGTCTAACATTGTCACCGACGGCGACTGGGTCGAGATCCACGGTCGCCTTGGCATCAACGCTCCGCTCACGTATGTGGATTTCCCAGTTGAAGTACACACAGTCGTTTGCGCGCCGCCTGTCAACACAGCGTGCCGGGCAGTCGGAATAGATCTCTCCGTTCCTGTAGGCGTCACAGACAATGCTGACGTCTCGTTGATTCAGTACGGGACCGTACAAGGCACGTTTCAAACGCGGTATAGCAAAGTTGTAGATAGCGGCCCTCAATCTGGCTACGTGACCTGGGAACGCGAGCGCCGCGACAGTGAGCACACGTGTCGCGCAATCCGACGCGCAAGTGTCGCGGCTCAGTCACCGGTTGCAGTTTTTTTTGCCAGCGCTGCCGACAGTCTACACAAAACCTCGGAGTTTGTAACTTCTGTCAACAGCAGTGCAAATTTTGCGTCGTTGGTTCAGCCGGTGCGACAGGCAATCACAACACGCCGGAAAGCAATTCTTGGTCTCGCTGCTGCAGAGGCAGCTGTGTTGGTTGGCGATCCTTGTCCGCTAGGTGGATGGCAAGTACCACTGCAAGGAGTTGGCGATACGTGTACGGACGCCGCTACGGGGTTGGCTTACGAGACAGTACAGTCGTCAATCTTGCAGCTTCCAGCCGTCTCGTCGAGTGAGGTTCCACCGGGTGCGGAAGTACGTGTGACGTTTGCCACGGAACGACCAGATGATGTTGCGCGCGCTTTTCGTTATATACCCTATCGACTGCGAGCCAGGTGCCTGTCACCGACAGACCCCACTGCTGGCGATATCATGGCTGCCCAGACTGTGGCCACGTCTGCTGACATGTCTACACACTCCACAGCGCCAACACTTACGTTTTTTCAAGGATTGTGGCGCGGTATACGGCGGCGCGCAACTCTGTCACCGCAAGTTGCGCATTCTTTGGACACTGGCGCCGCTGCAAATTACCGCAGAGACAGTACGGAGGATTCTGATTGGTGGTGCGCATCGCACGGCGAGTGCACAACTGCGTACGGTTGGCTTGCCGCGACGGTGGCGGCAGGTGGTTTACTGGCATTTCCTCGAGAGCTTGCGTTAATACTGCTGCAGGTTAAACGACACGACGCGAGTTTAGTACTCGCGCTGCTGCTAGGCTACGCTGCAGACATGATGATTGCATTTTTTTACGCCAGTGATTTTACCATGAGCATTGGTTGTGCAACACATCAGCTGGACCGAGCATGTGTCGATACAGTCGTGTACCAAGTGTACGCCCGTGTTGCGACAGTATGTATGATCGTTGTATTCCTGCTGCGGGGGGTATTGGATAAGAGACTGTCAACGTCATTGCGCGACAGCAAAACACAGTCGGTGCCTTTGCTGTCAAATCGTGTGTGCAAAGACTTACAGACACTGCTGTACGGACGCTGTGGCTTTGTGGGCCGATGTCTGCAGTGCCTGTGCGGTGTGCAACTGATGGCATCAATACTGACTGCGGGAGGCTACGGCGCTGTGCTCTTATGGACGGAGCCGGCTGATCCGACAGGCGAAAACTGCGGCAGTTTTGCACAAACCAAAACTGTGCTCATGCCGGCCTTTGTAATCTTTCATGTGTCTGTGATGGGAATGAGTCACACAATTGGCTGGTTTACACTAGGGTTGTTTGCCGGTATTTACGGACTTGCGCCGTGGTTAGCACATCTCGTGGCGCTCTGTGTGCGCACGCGCGCAAGTCACGCGCCTGCGATTGCTTATCATACCGTAACGCAAGCAGAGTGCTAAACGCTTATGCCGTCCAAGAAGCAAAGGGCCAGAAACAGGCGATTGAGCGAAGAGTGTGCGTTTGATTCCAAAATGGACGGATTTGCGGACAAAATTGTTGACGCGTACGAGCGTCAGTGCGATGCTTTTACACAGCTTCTTCAATACGAACAGTCTGGGCAGTTTGAAGGCTGTTATCGCAGGGTGTACGATCGCGCAATCTACACGCGCGCACTCAAATACAATCTGCCATGTGACAGCGAGTCCAAAGCATACGACGTCGCAGTGCAACTTTTAAATCCGGACACGCTGACGCACGTACTGCAGATCGCACACGACGCACCTGTTCTTTGCAACATGCGCGCGCTTGGCGTTGCGTTCCACCCACTCTTTATGTGCGCAATGGTGCAGCGTGACGACGAGCCAGTTTCTTCACTGCGGCGCTATTTTGCCGTTTTGCTCACTCGTGACAGAAGACTCGGACGCCAATACAATCTGGGTAATTTTGGCAACGATCTCAACAAGATGCACTCTCTCAAACATTATGCAGATGCAATGCTCTTTGTCAATTTTACGCAAGGCATTGCCAGCGTGTTGCCGTACGAGTGTTTTTTGAAAAACAAGTGGTTTTCGGTAGATACAATTTTTTTGGCGGAAGTCGTCGACAATGCCAACCAAATCGTGCCTTTCGAGCAAATACGGCAACTGTATTCAGGTACACATCACTAAATTTTTTATACAATTGTCATTTTTCTCCTGCTCCCTTTCAGCACACTCAGCAACTTTGATCCGTAGACATCTGCCAACTCATCTTCGCTCACGCACCGCTTTGTTGCATGTTTGCCTCCCACCTGTGGGATTGGAAACGCCACCATTTCCTCGTCAACACACGTGACTGACCACCATCCACAGCTGGCGTCTGCACACATCTGCACTGGAATATGTCTTTTTCTTCCTGTCAGCTTTCCGTATTCTGGAAACAGCACAGTGCACGAACCACCTGGACTTTGTTGGGTGTGCAGTTCGTGTACGCGCGCCAGCTTATTGACGCCTCCGCCTGTTGCAGTATCCCTGTGATGGTGCATAATTGCCAACGCGCATGTCCTTCGCATCATATTTGCATCTGTCATTGTTTGTGTGCACATACTTTCGTACTCTTTACCAAGACCCCACACGCCGACCTTTTCGTGCAAGATTCTTGTCACTTTCCATTGATTTGTCGCGTTCACGTCGCTTTTAAACGCCCACACCTCGCTGTTGGCAAACACATTACAGTCTCCAAGCATTACACTTGCGCTCGCGTGTCCATTCGCAATAACAACGTGCAAAATTGGCACATTCCACATCTTTTTGTCACACTCTAATGTCATTGCACTCATTTTCTGCCAAAACACTTCCGTGTCTTCCTGCACGTTTTTGACCTTTTCCATGCCACATCCAACCAGATCCACAGTAATTGAACCATTTGCTCCTGAAACCTTTACACAGTTCCGGCCTCCCCTCTCCCACGTCCGCATTTCCACCGCTCGTACGCCACAATCTGCGCTGTCACATTTTGTTTGCTCAGCAGTTCGCCCTGTTCGCGCATAATTCGCATCATTGTTGACGCAAAGCTGCGCTCTCTTTCCTGTACCCCATTTGCCTTTTGCATGCTCGTCGCCAGCTCGTTTTCGCGCTCTCTCGCGTAGAACCATTCCACTGTTTCGATTACCGCGTCCAAGCTTACCGATGCACCGGCGTGACACAACGCACACTCTGTCGCTTCCCAAAGCTGTAGTATGCTACTCACTGTAGTTTTCAAAGACCGTTGTGCTAAAATGGCGCATTCGCCTGCTCCACATACCCTGTACAAAACCGCGCTACCCTGTTCCTTCCCTGGCAGTATGTTAGTTGCAATGTGCTCTTCCGCTGTCACATGCGATGCTTTGGCCACCAGCTCTAGAATTTGTCGCGGGTTTACAAACTCCGGTAAATATCTCGCAATGTGCTTTCCGAGTCTCCTTGCATTCTGCGGCGCTTCCTCGCGTAACGCAGTACACATGGCCTTCAAACCTTCACCCACATCCGAACAGTGCAAGTCCAAACCTAAACTAGTTACTGTTTTCACCAGCACGCGCGCGTAACAAGCACTTGCCCTATGCAAATGCTCGTAGCTTATTCCCAGCCCTCCAAACGTATCTCTTGCCTTTGCGTATACTACCACACGCTCACTGTGTTGGCTGCCTGTGCGCGTGCAAATTGGCATTCCCTCACTCTTATGTATGTTCCCTCCTAACCAAAGAAGCCCTTCATTACATTCAGCACTGCACGTTCGTTCCTGTGCACAACTGAAAAAGTCTTTTGTCGCTTCTTGCTCATCTTCTCTGTCCACTCCTCGCAACAATCCATGCCCAAAGCTTTGCACCGTCACCTCACACTGCACGTCCTCTGGTTTTACCTTGCTCAACACAATTTCTTGCATCCTGTCTGCCATCCAACCAGCCATCCCAAACGCAGCCAAGCTCGTGCTCTGCAGGCTAGTCGTAAACTCCGGGTCGCTAATTACCACGTCCACCTCAATCCGCATTTGTCGCCCCTGCAATACGGCCGCGCGCTGTTTCCACTTTGTCAGCAATCCCGCTTTTTGCTCCATCGCTTGCAAGCATTTTTCGTACCACGCCGTCGCCACTGCCTCGCCGCCAACGCCCACTTGCCCGCACGTCGGTGGTCTGGCAACCATGATAAGTTTGTAGAACGGATCAAGCAATGACGACCTGCAAAACTCGTTACAAAGACGCTCTGTAACCGTCGTTTGAACGCGATTTGTGTGACGCCCTGTCTCTTCGCACATGGTTATGTCGGCACACAGCAGTACACCGCAGGTGTGACTGCTCAACCCTGTGCGATTTGCGGATATTTGCGCGCAAGCAACCGCGAGCGACTCCCTGGTTGTAATTACAACTCGCAGGACATCCTCTTGCGGCTGTACGGTGTCCTCTGCTTCCATCGCAACCAACAGCGGCCCCGCACGCCCAGGTGTGTATCTTCGTACCACGCTATGCCCGTCGTGCACTTGAAATCATCACAGCAGAAAAAGTGTGGGGCGCGTGCTTTCCTGGAGTTTTACAAAGAACCTGAACTGGCACCGTCGATGTGCATGGACACGCGTTCGTTCACCGATTCCGAGTACGAGCAGCTGTGCGCTGAGTACGACAGGCAGCTACAGCGGCTGCCGTTCACTGGTCACAACGGTCCAAACCTGGTGTGTACTGAGGGTGAGTTCCAAAAGTTGACACTGGAGCTAGTGGCAACGTACGCTGAACATGCAAACACCCACAAGGTTATGCAGCAAATGCTTGCTAAATACTGCGCACGAGGTCGCGACGTGTACGTGCGCTCCAAGCCTGCCGGCAAGGTTGGGTTTTTGGACATTGATCTGGTGCCAACGGGCACGGTGCTGATTACGCGTGGACGCGGAACGTACGTGGTCCGGCTGAGTTTGCCGGAAGTTAAGGTCAAAGATGCTCTCCAAGGTGTGCAAATACCGACGGGCGTTGCGTACGTGCACGCACTTGACTCCACCCCAGGTGCTGTGAGCACAATTCAAGGCAAGGCACCAAAGAAGAAACAGGTTTTGGTTGCGTTTGCAGACGAACATGAAGGCCAAGGCGTGGTGGAAGGAGCAAAGTATTTGTTGATGGTGTTCCAGCTGGCGACTGACGAAGAATATCTGCCTCTTCTTGACAGTTTCAGCAGCGACAAGTCTGGTTTGGGGTTTGTGTACAAGTTGGAAGTGTGTGCATTGATTCACTAGGCTAGTGGTTTGCAGACGTGAAGCGTGTCTGCTGGACAATGGAACGCAGCATGTACCCCTGCGGCAGCCGCGGCAAAGTCGACCCGGGCACGAGGAGGCGCGTGCGCATCGGCTCCGTAGTGTTGTTCCCACAGTGCATGCGATTGGTCGTTCATCTGTCCACACCACAGCTGTGCGTATTGGATAAAAAACTTTTGGTGGTCGGCTGACGTTGTTGGCTTAGCTTGTAGTTGGTACGCGTAAAATGCTGCTTGTAGGCCAACGGCGTCCGCAAAACTTTCGTCGAGCACCCGTTCTCCGTCAAGACGATAGGCTGAAAAGGTGTCCACAATGCACGCCATATTGGCGAGGTAACGCCCCACTTGGTCGCGGGCAGAATGGTCAATCACACTGCCGTCAAAACCGTACCAAATGCCTCGCGTGTCAATTGCGTGTGCAAGCTCGTGACCCATCAACGATCCGACGGTGGGAAGCAACTCCACAGTGCTTGCGCGATAGTCATAAAATGCCCCGTTGAGCATGCCCGGCAGAATGACAAGTGTGTTGTCCGTTGCACAGTAAAATGCATTTGGTGTAAAGGACGGGATGTCAATTGCGTCTAGCATGTGACCGTCGTCGTCGCGAAACGGTGCAAATCGCGCAAATGAGTGGCGGTGCACCGCAAGAACTTCTTGTAAATAGAAGCGAGCAAAATTGGTTAAATTGGTGCCAGAAGTGTATTTTTCGGGCGCCGATGTGACAAAGCGCAGCTTCACGCGCGCAAGTTTTTGACGTAAAAACGCGTGTAGTTGACTGTCAATGCTTTCGCTGAAATGCACGTCAAGCAACGCAATGAGTGCCGCGCGCACATGCTCAAAAACTGCCATCAGTGGCTCTCGCAGTTCGCGCTGCAGAGACGCTTCGCGGTACCACTTGTCGACACGCCACCAAACAGTTGAAGTTGCAAACTGTGCACATTCGCGTCGCCACGTACCGTCCGACGCAATGGGTGCGCTCGATAAGTCGCTTGAGTGCAGCGTGCGCATGCCAGCGTGAGGCGGAGAGCTTGCCATCTTTAAACGCAGCGCCTGCCTGCGTGTCTGCACTTGCGCACGAGTTACATCATCCATTTCCGTTGCAATCGCGTCGCTGACTGACAATTTCCAGACGGCCACACCGTCTACAAGCAAACATGTCAAATACGACCCCAACAAGTGTTTGTTCTGTGTAACAAAATCGAGCAGCTGTTCGGTTTCACGGTGTGCAAATGCCCAAAGACCTTGCGTATCCGCAGATAATGCAGGGAATTCTTCGCGCACGGCATCCGTCAACCGGCGTAGCGAAACGGACGAAAGCTCTTGCATCGCAAAAAAATCGCTCTCCAAGCTAGGGTACGTGCTGCGTAACGCGTAGCCATACAATGTTTCTGGAAAGCCCTCATGCGTTGTGCGACCCAGGTGAAAAAATTCAACGAGCCCACGCCAAAATTGCTGTGCTTCGCGTTGCACTTCCGGTGTAATCAACGCCCACACGCGTGCGCCAGGCAGCAACGCGTCTTCCGAACTGCGATGCGACGTCAATGGCGGCTGCAACGTGGCGCGCGGCTCTGCATACAGCACTTGTACAGAGCGATTTGTGGGTAGAGCACGTAAACTTGTGTCGACAAACACATTGGCTCCCATGGCTTGGGCTTTTACAATCGCGCGCTCTGCGCTTGTTTGGGCAAGACGACGCACACTGTCGATTTTCATTGCAAACCGCTGTTCTTCTTCTTCCTGTGCCGCGGGATCTGCAATGGCATTGTCACACGTGCTTGCCAAACGAGCCCAAGGGTCGGCCGACCACACGCGCACGCTCTCGATCGCTTGCAATTTGTCCAGTAAATGTGCGTTTGCGCGCGCGCTCGACACAAACGCGCGCGGCACGCCGTACACTGTGACATCTTCGCTCGTGTAGCGTGCGCACGCGTGTGTGTACACCGACGCACACGCGCCAGCCGTGCCTACCAAGCGGTCCTCAATACCAAATGCAAGTTCGCACCCACCCGTGCGTGCACGCACTTCTGACGGCTTGCAAATACTTTTGGGGTCCTGGTTGCTTGCGTGTGTCTTTTCTGTACAAGCCGCGTGTTCCTTGCCCTTTTGTCGCAAGTCTAACAACTTGCCAACGTGTTGTGCACTACACGTACCTGACGCTGTTCCACACCAAAACGTCGGTTCTCTGTGCAATTGTCCAAGTAAAAACCCAATTAAAAGCGGCAAAACGACTACTAGCACGTCAGTGAGGCGTATGCCAGCCCCATGCTGCGTAACTTTTTCCGTGTTTTCAGTCGCAAGCAGCACCGCTGTCTTCTGCGCTACTGTGTCCGCGCTTGCTAATTGTGTGTGCAAACTCTTTTCTGTGCTCCCATACAAAGGTACGCGCATACTTTCTCCATTCTTACTTACTCCACACATAGCGTACTTATACATCTGCGTTCGTGTAGCGTGCTTTTCGCCTGCACGTCAATTTTCAGTGTCCTCGTTGCATCACTAGGCGCATCACCGCGTTGCCCAGCGCTCGCTCCAGAGCCTCCGGCGATGATGCTCCCCGCACTACGCGGACCAGAACGTTGCTACCCTCGCTTTGTTGGGCCCGTGGCGCAATTTCGCCCTCTGCTGTCAAAGGATGGCGACACACCGCGCAAATGTTACGCGGAAGTCGTTCAAAGCACGTGTCGCAAAACAGATGCGTGCTGCAGTCTCGTGTCATTCCAAAACTGTACTTTTCGTGCATTGCCTCGGTCCATTTTGAAGGATTGCGGAACGTTATATCGCCAAACCGAATGGTGTCCAGGCAAACTGGACACTCAAATGTGTCATCGTCGCTTTTGTTGAGAATTTCGGGTGCAATCATGCTCAAATCGCGTCCGGTCAAATCAATCTCTACCCGCTGAGATCGTGTGCCTGCCCGCGCGCGCCGATTGCTTGAGCTGCGCAAGCCGCGCGCGCTGCGACCGCGCCCCGCGGGCGAGCGACTGCGCGCAATAGTGCGACGAGGCCCATCATTCGCACTCAATGCGTCCACAAGCTCACGCTGCAACGCAACCGCGCTTGCTCGCAACGCCTCAAGCTGGTCAACCAAAACCTGCACCTCGGCGCAAAAATGATCCGTCGCCATAGCGCGGTACACAGATGCACTGAGCTGCCGTACCGTGTCTGTTCGCTGTGTTACTATGTAGCCACTGCGACCTGATTATGCAATCTCAAACGGACAGTCCGGAAACACTTTCTTGTATCGTTTGATAGTCTGGTTTAAAATGGTTATCAGTTGCTTTGTGCACACGTGGCGCTTTCCGTGCTCGACACAGTCCCGTAATGCAGACGAGCAAAGCTCAATTATTGGTACGTGCATCGCGCACTCGTTGTCGTACACGCCTATGTCCCGCAAAAATGCTTTTCGACTCCTGTCATCAACTGCAGGCACTACCGTCTGTGTACGGTTCAACAGCATATCTGCTACATGCACCATCGTCGGCGAAATCCACGCGTACCTGTCTTCATGCATGTGCCCCGGAGTTTCAATGCACCTCTCAACATCTCGCACGCGCTCCCACAACGCCGTCTGCAGCATTCGAACAGTTGCCTCGCGACTACCATGCTGCGCCGCGCTCGCTGTCGTAGGTAGCAGTTTTAGGCCGCGGATGCTCAAATAGTGATCGTGTAGCTGTATAATGCTTCGCAACTCACACACAAAGTGACGCCCAGCCACTCGCACTGCTTCACACAGTATCGCAGCCAGACAACTTCGGGCCTGTGTCTTTGTTGCTTCCTGCGCGCAGTCCTGCAACACAACGCGCTTGCAACCGTAAATGTGCTGAATTGCATCCTCGTCGTTGCCCGCTGCTTTAATTTCAAAGTTTGTCGCTTCAAACGTTGCTAATATGTCGCTGTTCCCAATTCCAAACAAAAACGCCGTGACTTTGACCAGTGTTTGCTCCATCATATTGCGCGGACACAAAAGAAATCTCACGTCTTCGGCCCGTGTGCGGCTGCGCGTCCAGCCTTCAAGTGCCAGATTGGCTGTCGTTAGCAGCGATGGCTGCCTCCACATTCTGTCTGTGTGAACGCGCTGGCACTCTCTGCGTGTCCATGGATCGTGCTCACAGATCAAGCGCACGTACGTTTCCAATCCACACATATTGTTGAGTTCTTGCAAGCCGCTGCCGTCCGCCGGCAGAAACTGTGGGTGGTGAGGAAACAGCTTGCCGGACCTCACAAAACGCGACACAATCTCCGCAATCGGCAGCGTGCGTTTTTTTACGAGCGGTAACACCTTTGCGGGGTCAAACATTTCGGTATTCAGCGACGCCATCAGCTCGACACACTCTTGCAAACGGCGCGACGACGTAAACCAGCGGCGCCAGTGGCACATTGTCGCCGCCGTCGCACCTCGGAGATGCTCAATGTTGCCTCGCGCCGCCTCGTAGTATCGCTCCCTCTCTGTGAGAGTCGCAATCACCCGCAACCACGCTTGCTGCGATTGTCTTATCGCTCCCAAGAGCTCAACAATGCACTTTACTGCGCTCGCGTCGCCGGTGTCGCGACCGTTCCACACGGACACGTCTTCGCGGCCGCGGTACGGTATGCCACCAAAACGTTCGGATTCGCGGATGACACGTGTAACACCGGCTGACAAAAATCTGTCGCAACCGCACTTGGCCTGCTCGCGCAGCATGTCCGTAGTCACGGATGTGTGCATATTGTTGCTCTGTGTGTGTGCCAGCCACCATTCGCAGCAGTGTCTCACGGCTTGGAGCTGTTTCATTCGACGCAATGCAAAAATTTGCAAACCCCACTCGCTCTCAAAAAACTTTTGTGTTCGATCCCACCCAGCGCACATGTTTGGGTGTGCCCTTGTGTCTTCAAACATTGCGTTTTGTCCGCCCGTGCCGCTACAAATAGCGGCCAGTGGACACAGACTGCGTGACGTGTGCATGTGGCATTTGTACCACCAGAATTCGCGCCTCTTGTCTGCTGGTTGCAAGCGCATATTGGTGGCCCAGTCCATGTCAAACGACGTCTGCAAAATGTTATATTCCATAAGCTCCTTTTGGGCTTGTTCGTGCGTCAAACCCATACCCACAAGCTGTTGCTCGTTCGCTTGGTCTTGAGGTGCGTACAGCTCAGACCAACCCTGTGCATGCCACGGACACTCCTCGCTGCTTTCATTGTACGGTGTCGTCGACAAATGTGTAATTTGCATCACGTCGCGTATAAAAAGCGGGCTCAGTGCAACACACATGTGGCCAAAGACCTCGTCAAATTTTCGCAACGCCACGCAAAGGACCGCGTTATCTGCCATGTCATTCTCTCGGTACATTTTAGGTTCAATAAAAAGTGAACCCAGCATAACCGTACGGCCGCAGCGCCTGACTGGCCCAGAGCGCGGAAAGCGCAAATAGTACTCGTGTAAGTTGACCATTTTCTGGGCGTGAGCGCGCAAACCGTCAGGCGCAATCTGGTACACGCAAAACAGTAGCGAAGCAATCGCGCGGTAACATGCATCGCACGACCACTCCACCCACCCGTGGTCATCCGTGATGCCAGCCATAAGCGCACGTACGCAGACCCCTTGGAGCTTGCGTGTGTTGCGCATTCCTTGCTTGCCGCGACGCTTTGGACTTCCGTGTTCGCTAGTGGCACTGCGAGGCGTTTTGCAAGGTGAACTGCGGGGTGACACCAAGTGCGGCGAAACCAGAGGCGAGACGCCGTCGTCTGTTTCTTCAGTGTCGTCCTCGTCGTCAGAGAAAAACTCCGTCCACACACCAACGTCGAAAATACGAGAGCAATACGTGAGCCGATTGAACTGAGTTATCATTTTCTTTGGGTTGGTGTTGGTGCCGCTCATGTCCCACAACTGGCGCTGTAAGCACTGAAAACACGCAGCGCATGTGCGCCACACGTGGCACTCTTTGTGAGTTTTTATCAATTCTGTAAACTTTTTCTGTGTTTTTGCGCTTATGCGCTTGCAAGTTTGTGCACCGCAAACTCTCCCATTCGGAAGTTTGCACCCGCACGTAGTCTCGCGCTCATGCTCAAACAGCATGTGTGTCGTGCGCAAAAACGTGTCTCTTCGAATCACACTCGCCACCTGCTCTTCTGTAGTGTGCATGTCCGATTTTGAAAGCAGCCACTGAACGTACGCAAACGAGCGCAGCATCATCCAGTATTTGTAATTTACGAGCTTCGTCTGTTCTTTTTCTGTGTTGACAAACTCGTCGTCCACACCATCGGTGCCGTCAAACGTCGCTACTGTGCTTTGAATGCCAGTTGACACGCGCGGTATGCGAATATGACGCACAGCGCGCTGCTGGCTGCGCGGCGGCTGCTTCAACACACACGTTTGTGTCAATCCCGTCTCCGTCGCAAGTTTGCGCTTGCGCGGCTGTTCGTCCTCTTGCAGCGGCGATATGCCAGACTGACACCACTGGCAGTAAATATCGCTGTGCGCACCGGCCGACCAACCGCACGGTGCGCTCACGTTGCACATATGACATTGTGTGTGAGCATACTTTCTCTCAATCCGTTTGAGCGACGTGACCAAGTCGCGTTCGTTTACGTCCCACTCTGCCATTGTGCGTGTCAACGGTGTCTTGTCGTAAACCACGGGCAGCAGGCACCCCACGCGCGACCAGTCCGTTGGCACTTTCACGTCGTGTTCGTCGTGTCGCAGCGTAACCAATCGGTCGCCAACCAAAACATCCGCCGGTGCCGCTTGCCATGAAAAGCGCGGACCCAACGTCGGCGCTACCGCCGGATAAATCACCGGATGTATAGCGTGTGCGTTCGGGGACTCTGGGGGCACCACGTACGCGGCCATTTGCTTTGTCAGTTGCACCAGCGTGCGCAGTCGCGTCGGCTCTGGCCCCGCCCCAACGCGACGCGTAGCTTGTCTTGTTACTAGCTTGCGCATGTTTGCGCGCGCCTTTTGTAGCTTTCCTCGCAAACGCATAAACTGCCTTTCTTCCAGCATGTCTTCGATTTCGCTAGCGCTCTTGCTTTCTACGCTCCCCACCTCCTGGTTTGCCGTAACGTGCAAATGCAGCAGGCCATTGTGGTGCGCTTCACACAAACGCTGTACGCGTTCGCCAACCGTGCCCCCTGTGTCCATGCCAATGTTGTGCAATGCAGTGTACATCTCTTCCAATGGCCATGTCTTGAAATCTGGTTGTTTTTCTGCCTGTGCGTCCTCAATTGCATTGTGTGCCAGCCTTGGTACCTTACTCATCGCTTCAATTTGCTTCATCGCTCGCACCGTAGTCGCACCCCCGGTAAAATTGTAGTTGATGCGCCGCTTTTCGTTAGGAGCTCTGCAACTCACTTTGACCGTCGGTCCGTGCTCCGCCGCCACATCCCAATCGCTTTTCCATTTCACATTTACTTGTGCTTCATCACCTGATCCACCCGCCATCATGACCAAATGCGCACGCCATTTTGAAATCACATTCAGCCATGTCGCCATCTCGCAATTTCCCATCGTACCCTTTGTGTCTACCGCAATACTTTCCTGCACCGTTATGTTGTCATTGTACTGCAACACATTCTCAAAACACTCCGGCTTAACCGCGTGCTCTGACAGCACCTCCTGCACCCGATGTCGCATCCTACGCGAAAACGCAATTAGCGGGTACACGTCGCTCTTTGGCGCGCTTGCCCGTGTGCCCTTACGGCTCATTTTGCGCAGCAATGCTTCTGTCACACTCGTGTAAGATGTTTCGTCAACCCCTTTGCGAACTGGATTCGCCCGCAGCTGGCCCGCAACGGGAATCTGAACTTCCATAGATGGCAAATTCCTCCATTTGTTGCCAGGAATCACAATGCAATACTGCATAAACGGTGTGCGGTCCCCATGTTCGCTTTTCTTTTGATAAAACTCAAGCTTGTCTTGCATGTTATTTCGCCTCGCTTCCTGCTCCACACGCCTCAGCTGCGCAACCTCCTCAAAAAGATTTGGTGACTGCAATTGCACCAGTAGACCGCCCTGCAAGTAATCTTTTTCCGTCATGTTCAACCAAAAGTTTTGCGGCATCCACGGCTGCGCATAGTTGCGCATCGGGCAGCTATCGCACACAAAGCACGGCGTCGACGCCAACACTTCGACATTGCTCATCATCATCTTGTGCGCGCTCTTCTCGTGTGCGTCAAAATCATGCTTTCCAACACACTCGCAATTTTCGTACAATTCCATCCCTCCATACGGAAGACCTTCCATCCGCGCGTTGATCCCTATGTCCCCGTTGTACACGCTACTGCCCTTTTTAGGTGCTTGCCCATTGTAGCGCCCACATTGGTCCGCGCACTCAATGCACACAAAGTGCTTACCGTAAGCCATACTCACACGCGGTTCCGTGCTCTCTCCGTCCACTTCCTGCAACCATCCGTCCGTGCCAAGCTGGTAGCATCGGTTCCAGTAGCAAATTGTGTGCTCCTCTACCTCCACAGTTTGCACACAGCGTTTGTGCTTTGGGAAAAAGTACGCGCACGTGCAGCACTGCACCACTTTAAAATCCCAATCGTCGTCTTCAAAATCACACAGCCAGCCTTCGCCCAAGGATTTTGCGCGCGCCTGCTCGCACGTCATCACTGTTGGAATTTGCACTGGACAAAAGCCAGCTCCTGCCGGTCCGCACAGCGCAATCGCCCGCTCTTTCCAGGTGCCGAAGCCGCTCTGGCGCATTGCCCGAATCTGCGAATACATGCTTTCGGAAAATTCCTTTGTCACCGACATACTGCCGCTTTTGCGCCTCGGTCCGCTCACCCCCTGGCGATATGCAAACCAAAATCGCAAGATCAAGCGCTGCGCCAACAGCTGAATTTCTCGTGCACACTTCAAGCGCACTGCGTCAGATGCAGCGCTCTTCGTTGTCAGTATTTGGACGGCCAGCAGTCGATTTTCAACGTCGGCATCGCCGCTTTGACTCGCCCAGCGCGAACCTGCAAAAGTATAATGACCTGTTCCGGGAGGCTCCCACACGCTGCCGCCGTGCAACGACTGCATGTCAAACAGTTGCTTGCGAACATCTTTTGTAAAAGCACGTATCTCGACCCCGCTGTACCGCTGTTCAAGCTTGTACAGCACGCGAAGCAGCAACTGAGTCTCCTTCTCCAGGCACACAAGCTTGAAGCTAAACTGCACCAGCTGTGGAATCGCCTGCTCCATGGGTTGCATACTGTTGCTTTGATCACCTTCCATGGCCGACGCGCAATTCTGTCTGTTCGTAGCGTGGTACAAAGGTGCAGAATATGCCGCACACGTGGTTGTGTGGTTCAAATGCAAAATTTGCTCCCAGGTTCAGCAACAGTGCTTGCTGCGTTTATCAACGCACCTGCATGGATGTAATGCCGACTGGGGTGCAGTATGCAGTTGGCCGGCAGGCGAATTACTGCGCTCAACCTGAGGTTGCCGGGTCACCACACTGGCATCGGAGTGTCCGGTCTAAATTTGAGCAGGTTGGAGTTTTTGAACGTCAACGCAAACGTGCACCTGGCCTCCAAATCGGCGTTTGCCAATTTTGGCATCCTCATCTCGTTTCTCGTCCTTGAGCTTGGGACGGTGGTACCAGCTATTCTGGTTCTTACGCACGTGTACTTTGACGATGGCCTGTGTCGCCCCACGCTGTGCGCGCAACTAACCGCGCACGGGGCTCTTGTGGTGTGGGCGCTGGCGCTTGGGCGACTGTTTTGGTTTAAAGTCCTTGGCATTTTGGAAAACCTACACGGGGACTTTGACACCGTAACTGTTGGGATTGACAAGGTGCCTTCTGGCAGCAACGTGCCCGGCGGCCACTTGCTAAGTCAGCCGCTCGCCCAAGCGGACAAATACGTGGATTTTGCCATCGCTTGTTTTTGCGCTTTGATACTCGTCTTCTTTCTGTGGGACGTGATTGAATCCGATCGCGATGACAAGTACGGATTTGAGCTCGACAACGCCGACTGGCAAAACTGGCGGCGCTATGTTGTGCATATTCTGTGCTACGGCCTCATTGTGAGCTATGTTCTCACGGCTCTGACGCGCAATGAATTGAAAGCAGTCATGGATTTGCACGCGGTAGGGACAGGCGCACACAAAATTGAGGAGCAAGCAGCCAACACTTTCGAGCAACTGAATTTGCGGATTTTGCACCGCTTCTGCCAGCTGACCAATTTTATCGTTGTCACCGGAGCCGTGTTTCTGTGGGGCATTATGACACCGCAAGAATTTGACTTTCTGACGGGCCGCGATGCCAGCTGCCACGGCTTCCGCACCAAGGATCACGGCACAGTCATGACCACGCTGTGGGTTTACTTTTCCGTGTTTGTGTTTGCTCGCTTTCTGGTTTGGTACTACCAGTGGCGCATGGCGCCGTTCACGTGGGCGTCTATCAACAATGATCTGCCGGCAACTACAACAGACGGTTTGGGCCAAGGCGAACGTCGCCAAAATGTATTTGTCCAGTGGCTTGCGCCCAAGTACACAGCAACGGCAGCAGACAGCAGTTACAAGATGACACATATTTCAAAACCAGATTTGACGCAGCTGTTAGTGCCATTTTTCGCTGTGACTGTTGGGTCGCTGGCCGGAAAGTTTGACACAAAGGGCAAACTTCTCGCCGTTGGTGGGTGGATTCTCTATTTTGCTGTGCCGGTTGGCATGCTGGTTTGGTATGCATTTTTGGAACGCGATTTTACAAACGACGTGACCAACGACGAGCTGTGTCCGTACGATGCCACGGCGCCGCAAAATCAAACCCATCTATACCAGACCGTCCAAGACACCCAGTTTGTGTCCAACTTTGCCAGCGACGTCACCACGCTTCTGTGGATTACAGGAACGCTCTCGTTTCTAGATTTGTTTGCGACCTTTTCAACGTTTGTGACTGCATGCGGTGCAAGCCTGAGTATATTTACAACAATTTACCAGTAAACAACAAGTTGCTTTTACGCAGCAGAAGCGCAGCCCAGTAGCACGACGACCACCGCCGCCGCTAGCAGCAACTGACTACTGGTTGAATCTTCGGCCTGTCTAATTGGCTTTGAAGGTCCGCTTGTGACCGAAAGGCAGCGCGCGCTTATCACTGTGCGACCGGTCGTCATGTTAATGCATTCGTGTGTGTAACCTCGCGGACACCGATGCGTGCCTGCGCCATGCGCGAGTGCGGTCACTGGTTCGTTCACGTCGCAACTGTACATCGTGCAGCTGCCAGCGCCCGCGGCTGGAAACATGACAGGGAGACAATTCACACTGGACCCACACTCAAAAATAGTTGTGCCATGCAAAACACTGCCGTCGCTTGCCAGTGCAAAACACGTGCTGTACGATGTGCACGCGTCGTCTGTCGTGTTTTGTCCGCACTGTGTTTCGCCAATTCCGTGTGCGCTTACGCACGGCACGCTTTCCGATCCCAGGCTGCACGCCGCACAATCGCTCGTGCGTGTCACGTCTCCGCTCACAACCACTGAAAACTGTTGCCGTTGGACGGCCGGTGAAATTTGTGTAGCATACACCATCACTTTGATCACAGAACCTTCTTCGTGAACGGTCATTTCGACCCGTTCGGCGTTATTCGCTGTGTCAGCCGCCGCACCGCCAACGTGTGATCCAACTTGATAAATGCCCAGCGCCAAATCTGATTGCAGGCACGGGTTGCAGTTTGGAAGCGACGGGTACTCTGGCCACGCCAGCGCGGCGACGACCCGTGTGTGCGGCGACGTCGTCACAAAGCAAAACGACCGACCGCTACTGTCACCGCTCCAGTACTGCGCAGCCAGTAGAATGTCAACCCCCTGCGGCGCCGTGGACGACGCTGCCGCAAGAGGCACAAATCCGCTGCCGTACGTTTCTCCAAACACGTACAGTTTGAGGAGTGACTGCGCTGAGTGCGGCAACAAGCGACGGCCGAGCTGCACCTCTCCAAAACCCGCCCCTGCCGCGGCACTCTGCAATGAGGCACTGTCCGTCATCCGGTACAGGCGCCGCATATAACGCGAGTGATCCCAGTAACCGATGGAGTCCACAATCGCATCGCTGGGAGCGCTAGCCGCTACAAAAATTGCACGCACGGCCGACGCAGGAAGCTCGCCCAAGCGTGCGTCTGCGCTCACACCAGCAAGTGCACTGTGATTGAGCTCGCACCCCATTGGCCCGTCGCACGCGTCAAACAGTTGAAGCAGTACGGCAGCCACACCGGCAAGTAACGGCGTTGCCATGGAAGTTCCCTGCATCGCGTCCGTGGTTTCGGACGCAGAGCATGACCCAGTCGTGCTCCACGCTGCCCCTGTGGCGTAATCGCCTAAAAGTGACGCCCCCGGTACACTAATGTCCGGTTTGCGACGACCGTCTGCTGTTGGTCCACGCGACGACCAGTACATGGTGCCGCGCGCGGCATTGTCGATTTCGCGCTGACGGTCAAACACTGTTCCTGAACCGGCACCGGTGCCCGTTGTCAGCGGGTGCTCAAAAAGCTGGCGGCCGCTACCTTTCCAGTAATTTTGCCAGAGTAAATTGCTCGGTTCACCGTGCGCAACTTCAAAAAACAAGCGCGACGCTACCAGTGCACCAACGGCAATCACATTTTTCGCCGTCGACGGGCTGCCCACGCTTCCAGGTCCGTCGTAACCTTCGTTGCCTGCTGCCGCCAAAATAACTGCGGTCGGATGGTTGTAGGCAAAGTGATCAAATGTGCGATCCATACTGCTGTACTGAGCGTCGTACGAGCCCGCCCACGAGAACGAAAACACGCGCGCATTCTCGCAATTGTAAGGCATCGAAAGCAAGCGATCGTAAATGTTGGGAGGTGGCACGATGCTGGTTTCAGAATGCTGTGTCGCGCTTTGCAAATCCAGCATCACAAGTTTTGCACTGGGAGCTGCGGCCAACGCCAGCGACGCAACGTGCGTGCCGTGATCGCGGTGTAGCGCATGCCAGTCTGTCGCATAGCTGCCACACCAGCTGGATTGATCGCACGAATATTTGATGTAGCTAACGCGCGAGCCGCTCACACCGTCCAAGCACGAGCACGTGTTCCCCGCTCCGTTGTCAATCGCGCAGGTGCGCATTGCTTTTTCGGTAGAACTCATGCTTGCGTAACGGCAGTGACCTACCCACAAGCCCGTGTCACCGATGGCAATGGTAACTCCAACGCCCGTTACACCGTGTTTTTGCAACGTAAAGTCGTGTGGCACGGTCAAGTCTGGGTTTAAACCTTCAGTGATTGGTCCTAGGCGCATTGTCCGCTCCATTCCGTACGGCGACGCAAGCTGAGTTGTGCGGGGCACCACTGGGCGGTCGACGGACAATACAAACGGCAACTCTTTCGCTGCGCGCAAAAACAGTGCACATACAGACGCCTCTGCGTTTATATGAAACGCACCGCTGCCCGCGGGGATTACTTGGGCACGCATAACTGCGTCTTCCTCTCCGGTGTCCGCCAGTGCACGCGCTTCCTGACGTACACGTTCCGCACAGGCGGTTTCGTATTCCGTACCAAGACCAGCATCCAGCGTAAAGACGAGCGTCGAAGCGTCGTTCGCTAAGGTGTTTTGTGGCAGCTCGCTGTGCGTGGGTAGTGTCAGTGCGCGCAGTGCAGCGGGTTGCGAGGAGAATATAGGCTGCAGATACGACTGTGCCACGGGGGACGCTACGACACGTCCGTTGTGTACCGCCACTAAAGGCGACTCAATAGCGTCTGCGATGGTGGAACGCAGGAACATGATAATTGAGGGACTGATCATGCTGGGTTGGGGCTTGATGTACCCTTTTGTAAAATTGAAGGATGGCTTTCTATACGCGTTTGTGCCAGATGAAAGAGATCAATACCGAGAACAACGTCAGGACAAAGCCCTCAGCGTTGCGCGCCAAAAGGTCGGCGCGCAAGTCTCGGAGCTCGAGCGAAAGCTGCGCTCACTGCGTGAGGACGAAAAAAAGTACCTTCAACAGGCACTTAGCGCAAAGAAAAGAAATGAGCGCTCAATGGCGCTCAGCTCGATGAAACTACTTCAAAAAGTGCGCAAAGACATTGCGGTGGTTGATACCGCACTGCAAAGCGCAGAAAAGGATTTGTCTCAGATTGATCACACTTCTGTGGTGCGAGATGTTGTGGCGTCAAAACGCGAAGTCCGCAAAGCAGTGGGAAAAACAAAGCTGTCGCAGCTGGCGTCTGAAACGGAAACCCTTGTGGACGCAAATCTAGATGCTTCCGAACAGCTTGAAAACATCGAAGCAACGTTGCAAGAAGTTGTGCAATCGGTTACAATGGGAGAGGACGACGATAGCTTGATGGCAGAACTAGATGCACTGGAGGAGGCAGAGCTGGATGCACAGCTGAAAGACATACAACCCCCGTCCTCTGATTTTCACGATGCATGCACAACAGTACCCGAAACTCAACCAGAACCAGAACAGCAACAGCCCCTGCGTTTGCCAGAGGTTCCGCGTGCTGACCCCATTGCGTGCACCGAAAACGAAGAGGCCGCCCCTCAGCAACTGCCTGTTGCTGCATAAAACTCACATTTTCACCGGTGTGCGAAAATTCAACGTGTGCTCTGCGGGCACGAGAAAGCAGTTTTTATCGTACACCCATAAATCATCTGAAAATTTGGTCAATGCATTTGCGTTCGACGTCAGCAGCATTTTCAGGTAGGCGTTTACGTTTTGCTGCCCTGCCGCCGTGTGCTGATACAGCGCCGGCCGCAACATTTGATCGCGCGGGACAATACGTGCCGCAATCAGCGTCATCGAGCTGCCCCTGCCCGGTCCCATACTTCCATCTTTTTGCACCGCTGGCTGTCGATACAACACACTACCATCCTGACAATCAATGTTAAGATGCGAGTGAGACGACGCTTCCACGTGAAAAACCGTCTTGCACTCTGTAGAATTGCACAAACTTTCTGCAACCTCTTCCGCCTGCTCAATCGCTCGTATCGTCAAATTGTGAATAATTTCCTCTCTGTTCTGCGTCAACTCGTTTGTCTGTTTTGCGCGCACCACAATTTCTTGCACCCCTGTAAACGCTTCCAGCAGTACGTCGCGTCTCTGTCCTTTGTCCCGGTCCGCTTGTGCCCGTGAATCAACAAATTTCGGCAAGTGCACGTAATAAACTGCCGGTTCGTGCCAGTGCGGGTCGTAAAAACTTTTGCGTAAGTCATAGAGTGCCACGTGCACCCAATGGTCCCACCCTCCTTGCTCGCTCAAATCGTAGTGATTTTTCAAAATTTCAATCGTCTTCCCGCGCATATTTTTGTACTCGTCACCCTCTTTGTTCAAGCCCCTCACCCGAGCTTCCACTTTGTCCATTGTCCAATCTTCGTGCTCTTGCCGAACCAGTTCCACCATGCCGCGGGTAATGAGTGCTTCGTATTCTTTTGGAGATCTGTCTTCCACAGCGCCGTAATTTACGGTCACGTCTTCTTGACCAATCACATACACGGGAGCTTGTAGTTTTTCTCGTGGGCGCACAGGGCCGTGCGTTGCCAAATCATTAACCACCTGTGCGAACCGTGTCGCCACTTCTGTCGCGTTGGACAGGGAGTGTTTGGCCGTTTCGTGGGGTTGACTGCAGCTGCCTGCTGCCGCGTGCTCTTCATCCGTGCACGCGCCTTGGCTGACTATCTCCACTCCGTGTTGGGGCCAGGGCGTGGCGGTTTTGGCGCCACGCATCGGGTGTTCAAAGCGCGCCTCTACTGCCTCGGGGATCACGTCTTTGTCTGCCGTGCACGCAACCACAAAGCATAGACATGCCAACACGTACATGGTACTGAGTGAAAACCACAAATTACACTCGGGCGCCTTACGTCGGCCACCATCTCACAATCGTGTTTTGAACTGGAATTAGCAAACCGCGGGGTTCACACGTGAATTTAAAGATTGTGGAAATTGCAATTTTTTGGCGGTGTCGCGCACATCGATGAATCCGACTGGGTTGCCCCCGCGGGTACGGTCCACGTCGCTTCGTGACAGTGCCAGACGATTTTTGGAGTGTGTCAACGATCGCTACCTAGTGCAAGAGGAAGACAACGGTTTTTCAGCCGCTGAGCCGACCGTGCATCCGCCAGCGGCGCTGGACGATGAATTCCTGGCGACTCAAGCGGCAACGTTTGTCTTTCGCGAGGCTGTACCAACCAAAGATCGCAGCGGCAGCAACTGGCTGTTTTTCATGTGGACGATGCTTCAAATGCGCCATTGGAAAATTCCTTGTCTAGTGATCTGGGAAGCCATTGATGTCAAAAAACAGGATGGTGGTGACGTGCTTGGCGTGCATCAAGACACACGGACGAAAGTTCAGGAAGCGATTGATGCACTGGAAGCGTCGGGGGAAAATCAAGCGGATCCCTTTTACAACGACATGATCATACACAACACAAAGCACGCGTTGAAAGAGGACGAGCACTGCATCGGTTTTCGTGTGCACGTGTTTGTGAACTTGCAGGTTAATATGGCAGCAGTGATGAATCAGTGGTTTTTGGAAACAGAAGGTCCGCAATTTGAACGCTACTACTCGCAGGCGTCCATCTGCGACGAGCTTTGGAACATGAACAACAAGGAGACGGTGCTCCGTCATCTGTGCGTGGCCATGGGGGATCGAAAACAGGGCGATGGCGCTGGAAAGATTATTGATGTGCTGGACGAGTTGGCCGAGTGTGACAGCCCAGACCAACTCTCGTGGAGCGTGTTTGTGATGTTTGCATGTGCGCCGCAGATTGAAAACACCGAAAAGATTTTGATGGACGGCATGAGCGAGCACGAGTGCGCTCGGTGCAGAATGAGCGGAACGTCGAAGGCAGCCATGCTGCAGCCCGAAACGTACGGCACATTACTACAAAAGTTTGACGGCAAGTACTCCGTCCGGGACGATCCGTACGACACGGACACGCAGGCAAACAACTGGGAGCGCACGGACATGGACGACGACGAGGAGCAGGAGCTTGTTCCGAAAAAAAGGGGAGGCCTGACGGACGAAGACAAAAAACAGCGAAAAGAAAATAGGAACATTTTGGGAATGCCACGAACGCTGCCTCCCAAGCTTACGTTTTCTGAGGACAGGGAATTGCGGCAGACACGAGGAACGGTGCTGAACGGTCCCTGCGGTGGGTCCCGATGGGAGGAGCCCAAGTACGTGTCGTGGCCCTGTATTGTACACGGAGCATTGGCGCTGGCAACGCCAACGGTGGTCAAAACATTGGCAAGGCTGTGCAAAAACGATGACGAATTGCGCAAAATTGCAATTCCACTGTACGATGAGGCGACACCGGTTTGTCAAGAGGCGACGAATTCCAGGAATGTGGAACACAAGACAAGATTTGAAAGACGGCAACTGGTTGCAGAGCTCTACGAAAGTGTACAGCGGACGGGAACAAAACCAATGAAAACAAACAACAGACTGGCTAGCGACGACCAAATGCCTTACAAAAGCGACAAAGATGAAACCGAAGAATGGATTGCAGAGCGAATCAATTTCTTTATGGAGTGGCTTGACAGCGACGGGAGTTCGTTTCGTTTGCACGAAGGAATGCAGCAACAGGAGTTTATGGAGCGGTGTATGGAACGGTCTGCGCTGATCGAGAGTGTCAAGGACACGATGCTTACCATTTTATTTGACGCTCTTTTCAACAAGGAAGGACACCACAATCAATTTTGGGCTTGCATTGTGGACTTTTGCACGGACCATCTGACCCCAACCGAGTGGGCAAAGCGCCGCATGTTTTATCAGTCGGAGCAAGCGGCAAGCGACGCATCGGGGTGCGAAGAGTCCACCGTGGACGGCGTGGACGCCTGGGAGCGCAGTTTTGTACCGTACCTGATGGACCAGGTACTGGGGAACGTGGATGTGAAATATCAGTTTTACGAGCAGCATTACTTGTGGCTATGGCAGCGTATTGTGGCCATGAACTGCAGCGTGCCGGCGAAAGGAGGCCAAAAGCCTTGCGGCAACAATTGGCTGTTGATTCCAGGTATGCCTGGCGTTGGCAAAACGTACGTCACGCATCACTTGCAAGCGGGAATGGTGCCGGGCACATTTGAGCAGAATTCGCGAGCCACCGACGTGTCACAGCTGACGGTAGGAAGCGACAAGCGAGGCAATCCGCGGTGCTACTTTCAACACATGTGCGAGTTTTACGACGAAGGTTCCGCAAACCAGCTCAATCCAACGAACGAAAACCCAATGCCAGGAAATGGAAAGCGGGGACAGCGCACGGCGACGCTGGATCCCAAGCAGGTGGATCGACTGAGCTATCTTAAAATTCGAATGGGCGAAGAAGCGAGCTCGAGCGCAACGCGTGCAATTGTGGACCAAACAACGGGAAAAGTCCGTCGCGACAAGCAGTATTATTACAATCCGGGCGGCGGAATTATTAGCAGCAACGAGCAGAGGCGGGCGGCACCCGCAATTCTGGATCGCTTGTTTGTGTATTACATTGTCACACCGGACAGCAATGCAACAAGACTGATGAGGCGCGCAGAGCTGACACCGGACGAAGTGTTTGGTCGCACAGCCAACGAAAGCTTGCCCAAGTCGCTGGCAACGGTCAACGACGTCAAGTTGTGGCAGCTCGCGCACGCAGTCACGGCGATTGTCAATTCGATTGAAGCTGCCGGGATCATCGATATGACGCAGCAAGAGACGACAACGCGCAACATTATCGAGGAGGCCACACAGCGCATGGGAGAAAAACTGCGGGGACGCGTGCGCGGCAAATGTTTGGGTCTTGCACGTGGCATGACAACGTTTCTACGCGTGCTGATGGCGCTGTTTACGCAAGCGGGTCTCGACAACATATGCCAGGGGCTGAACTGCGCGCCTGTGCCGGACGTCAATCAGCGACACGCAGTGCCTCGCTTCATTGCAAAAATTATGGCAGCCGCAACGGCGCCGTTCCCCGATCCAGCTATGTACGCCCTTGGAACACTGACAAACCGAGAATTTTGCAAGTGCAGCGAAGCGCTTGTGGTGCTTTACTTGGCTGCAATGGCAAAAGTCAATCATTTTTCAATTAAGCACTTGATTGACACGCACGAAGCGAGTGCAAAACAAGAAATACACGCCGAAGGGTGCAAGAGCGCTGAACCGGTGCTACGTGACATTGCTGCGATGCACTTGGAAGGTTTTGACGACGCGGTGGCTCACGCCACGGACGAGTTGGACCGACTGGGCAAGGCTGTTCGATACTTTGCCGAGCGCGCCAGTGGCACACTGCAAGATCAGGATCTGCTGCTAACGGCACAGGAGATCGTGAAAAAGTACGCGGATGTCAACTCGTTTCAGTACAAAAAGCATCTCCAAGCGTGCAAGCGAAAGCTGGCGGCGGAGGACCTCAACCGTGTGGCAACATCTGCGTCTTACGTGCCCAACGCAACCTGGACCGCCAATAGCTCTCCGGGTGAAGATATCAATTATGATTATCTCAACTGCGACCAAGATGTGTTTGGAGTCATCAACACACTCGGCACCAAAGGAATGACAAAACAGCTCACCGAAATGACGCTGACCGAGCTGTCGCAGCGAGTGTACTCGGGACGCGAGCGCGCGGGAAAAAACACAGTGAACGCAATGCAGTTTACATCGACCACGGAGGCGCAGTGGGACGCAAGTAGCGACGCGCCAACCGTTGCAAAACCCATTGTGCAAGTGATGTACGACGTCAAGAATCGCAAAACTGTCGTGTGCGTAGCGGCCGGTTACGTTTTTAAGCTGCTAGAGGAGCTAGACTTGCATCCAGAAGTGGTTCGACTTCTCGGTGATCCGTTCAACCAGCAGCTACCGGAAAACTTTTCACAGATGTCGCTGGATGTGGCTATGCACGATCGCATGCGCAGCGCGGTTGCACACTCGCTGCCCGGCGGGTTACCTCGTGGTGTGTTTTACTTTGACGGTACAATACCGACGACACAAAGTCATGGCGCGTTTCCAGCGTTTGCAGGCACAATGTGCCCAACCAGCGTGCACGACAGCGACATGACGACGACAGAAAATCCGCGCAACGTCAAGGAAATGCTCAGCTCGCAGGAAAGCAGTGTCAAACGCCAAAAGATTACCGCGCAGACGTCGTACCACCGCGCCACAAACTGGAAACCGTACGATTCGTATTACGGTGCACCGCGCAAAAAGTTTTTAGGGCTGGAAGGAGTGGACGAACAGCGGGGTGGTGCGGTGTCGCTCTGCGAAGAAACGTCTGTTGACTTTCTACAGCAAAAAATTGAGCACGAAGGCCACCACGGACCTGGGAGGCAGGCGCTGCAGCGATTGCACGCGTACGTGCGCAACGGCGTCTTTCACAAAGTTGTCAAACGACGCAACACTGAGGGCTTTTTGGACAACGAATCGCCAGACGCATACTCTGTGATGCAAGTTATGATACCTGACACAGCGGCGAACATTGTGGCCGTCGGTGGCTCGGAACCAGAGAGTGTATTTGATTGTGGCGACCGTGCGAAAAGCAACAGGCCGTGCAACGGGTGGCGCGCCGAAAAAGACTTTATGCCGGTGCGCTGCGCCGCGAACATACCCAAAAAAGAGTTTCTGGCATCGTGCCGCGTCGTTGGAGTGGGCTTTGACGCAAAGCATCGTGCCGCTGCTATGTCGCATGCGATTCGGCGACACGCAGCCGCTCAAGGCGTCCACGACACGACGCTACCGCCAGACCATTTTGATTCGCAGCTTTTTGACGACGAACACCTTCTCTTTTTGCGCAGCCTCAATTTGGAAGCCGATTGCAGCGCGCATCCATGCGTCACAAGTGATGAGCTGGAGCTTGCAACGGTGCGCCGTTTGTGCACGCCAGAGCAAGCGCGCACAACGGCGCCTGATGCAAACGGTCCTGATGCGTGTGTCGCTAGCGACAGCGAATAATTCACATGTTTTCTCTTTATTTCCTTTTTGTTCTCTACTTGCTATCGCCGAGTGTCACGCCTCTTCTTTTACCGCCATCAGCTCAATCGCCTTGTACAGTGCTTTCTCTACAGTGTCAATTTGACGCTGCATCGTTACCTGTGCAACATAAGGCAGCTCGTTCGTGTCCAATCGGGTCGCAGCGTGAATCGCAATCGCCCTCTCGCTGCGGTACCACGTCGCACTGTAATACGAGCGATAAGCCGCCAGAAAGGTGCCAATCGCAGCCAGCATACTTCCAAAACGTTCGAGCAGCTTGCGCGACGCATCCGCAAAGCATTTTTGAACCTTTTCCGTAATCGCCGCTGTCAAAGGCGCCGCCGTATTGAAACCTTCCCAGTTGTCAAATACCGGATGATAATACGCGCTGACAACGCATTCGCGCAAACCGGCATAAACCGTTGCGTTCTTGTCGTCCAGCTTGTGCTGCAGTTCGGCAACCGGCGCCGAGCCACGACGCACATACAGCATGTCCAGTACCTGCTTACATAGTCGATACCCGTTTTCATCCTTCACGCTGTCGACAATCCACACAACGGACATGCACATTGTCGTAACGTCTTGAAGCTTGACTGTCTGCAAGTCCAGCGCTTTAAGCACTTTCTCCATCGAACTCGCGTGCATACCGTTGACCGTGCGCAAGCCGCCGCCTTCTTGTGGTGCCGATACAGCATAAATGACTTTGTCAGCCTTTGGTGCACTCTGTTTCACTGACGACGACGCTGCCGCTTCCTCACCTGTGGATTTTGCAGCGCTCTCTTTTTTCGAACGCTTACTGGACTTGGTCTTGGCGGACACCTCGCTGGACTTTAGCTTCTCGCTGACCTTCCGCTTCTCGCCCGCTTGCTTCTTCTTGCTTTGCTTTGCACTTTTCTCCGTCGGTTGGACTTTTTTGCGATTCTTTGCTTTGCGGCGCTCGCGCTGCTTGTCATGAAGCTCCGCCGTGCGTGCAAACATGCACCACGTGCTGCGCGTTGCAAGCTTGACTGCCTTGACCACCGAAGGACCGATACCGTTGCCCACACCGCGATTCAAATTGATGCCCAGTTTGCTAAGCATACGTTCGCCTCGCAGCAGCTCCGCACGAAACTCGGGAACCAAACCGATTGCCGTCGCCAGCGGACTGTCTGCCTTCAAGCCGACAGTGTCGCACTCTTCGCGCAGGCTGTCAAACTTGACTTGCATTGCCTTAATCTTGTACTGCTGCAGCTCTTGCAAAAGAGTCTCTGTCTTCATTTTCGCCAGTCCGTTGGACGGATCAGTCAATCCGCACAGAATCGACACCACTTCCTGCACCCAGCTTGCGCGCAGCCGACCGCTCTGTGTTTCTTCCACCTTGCTCGGCCACTCCGCCATAATCTGCTGGACCGTGTTGCGCACTTGTGCAAAATTGCTAGTCACCTTGTCAACCGTTGGATCCAGCGTATCCGCCACCAAGGTGTCAATCCAAGTTGTCAGCGGATTAATGCAGCTCCCGCTGCCCACGTACAAGATGTCATTCGCAACCGTAGGTGCCTTGTAAACCGCGCTGCCGCTTTCGTCTTTTGCCCCATCCATGTCGTCCATCGACTCTTGCTCCCACGCGCTTGGCAGTCCCACCAGCCGCATCATTTCTTTGTCGTACGCAGGGCAATCGGTCTTCAAAGGCAACACCGCCTGTCCGCTCCTGTCCTCACTGTCAATTACGCGCGCAAACAAATACAGGAAATGGGAGCCGCGGTAAATGTTGTGAATTTTTGCGGCCGCAATCGTAAGTGCCTGCTGCAACAAAATCATTGCCGAGCCAAGAGCAATCACTTTTGCCGCCACTCCCACTTCTTTCCCCTCGCTCCCTTCGTAATTTTTACTGCCACTTTTCAGTGCTTCTTCCGCCAGCACACCCAGATTGTCAGCAAAATTGTCCATGTCTTCTTTCTCCTTCTCCTTGGCCTTTTCCCCCTCCACCCCGTGATCAAACAGCCAGTCCGTCTCGTCTTCCTTCACTGTCTTTGCCAGCACTTCGTGCAAATGTTTCTTCAGTAGCTCTTCCAAACCAGCCCGCAAACCGTGAGCACCCTTGCTTTCGCCACACAGCAGCAGCGGTGGTTTGTCTTTCGTAAACGCCTGAAACATATTGATTTTGCTGTCCTTCAGCGCAGTCTTCACTTGGTGGCGCAGTGCCTGTGCGCTCTCAACTTCCATCATCTTTGCAACACGGTTGACAACCCACTCCTGTACGCTCGTTGAAATGCCGTGCTTCTCCTGCCACTTTTGTAGCAGCTCCGCCGTCTCCTCCTCAATTTCGTACTCTTCGTCCTCCTCTTCCTCCACCGCCTCCATCGTCCCATACAACGCCGACAAACCCACAAGGTAGCACACCGCTGCGTCACCAGCCATCACACCATCGTCTTCGTTGTGCATCGCCTTGCCCCACACCTTGCTGCACACAATGCGTTCCCCGTAAAATATCTTGTCTTCCGCCTCCATTTCGTCTTTCACGTACGGTAGCGGCGTACCCGGGACTTGCAAACAATCCTTCACCGCTCCCACTTCCGTCTCCTCCGTCAACAGCATGCCCATACGCATAAACTCCAGCGAAGTTTTCACAATTTCTTGAATTTCTGGCGCCTTGTCCACCATTTTTTCCATCAAACATCCGCCACCGGCCTTCAAGAAGACCCTGTTGCCCAATCGAAGATGCCCCGTTGCCTCCACCCCCAACCGCAATTGCGCACACTTCGCTCCAACTGACTTTTTTTTCTTTGCCGGGGCCTTTTTTGCCTTCGTGTCCTCCTTTGTCTCCTCCTCACCGTCGCTGTCGCCACTCTCGTTGTCCGACAAGATTGCGCGAGCCTCCTCGCTCTTTCCCTTTTCCTTCACCCTCACAACTTCGCCTTCGTCGCTGTCATCTGACTCTTCGTCCGAATCGTCATCAGACGACGCCAAACCGTCTGTGCTGTCGCCGTCGCTGTCTTGCGGGGCCGCCTGCGTCGCCTGCACAGGCTCCTCCGGCACAGTGTTTGCGTCCCAGTCGTCGTCATCGTCCGACGATGAGCCGTGGCCGCTCGACACCACGTCGCTGTCGCTGTCGTCGTCGTCCTTGTCACCCGTCGAACCGTTGTCTTGGTTGCCTGAAATTGTAATCGTAGTCGGCTCGACAGCCATGTCCTCGCTGTCGCTCTCAAATTCAGAATCCGACGCCATAGCGCTGTACAAAGGGGCAGAGCCTGCCTCCAAGCCCCGTTTCTGTTGTGTGCTGTCTGTCCAAACACAGCAGCGCCTACACTGGGAACTACTTGCCACCCGGTCAGCCAATAAAACTAAGCTAAACCAGTTATGAGCCCTTTTGACGATGCGTTGGCACGCGCACAGATACAATGCCTGCTGCGCTACCTGGCCACCTGTACAGACGAGCCGACAGACGTGGAGTGGTATGCACAGCAGCTGCTCGCAGAAACCTGGAAGGCCGCGCGACCCCAGCACGGCGTGTGTGGTCGTTTGTACCGCACTTCCACACTGCTCATTTCGACGATGGCCATTGCAGCGGCGGCGACGCTCGTGCAGCTCGCGCATGTCATCGACACAACTCAGGCCGTTTCCAGCACACTGGAACGCGCCACGGGAACGTTCATTATTGCTTTTTCACTGGCAACAATGCCCACTCTCTACGCCGGCGTCTACTGGATATGGGCGCAGGCTGCCACACTCTGCTGCACCAGCAGTCGTCCGCCCCATCTCGATGGCTTCACTGTTCCTCGGGACGCCACGCACGCTGATCTGTGCGCTTACATAGCCGGCGTGCGAGCGATGCACCAGTACAGCCGCACACGCATTGTGCCCCGGCGCCTTGATGTGTGTGTGGAAAACAATTTGCGCGCCGTGGCGTGTCAATCAGCTCCGTCGCGGAAGCTACTCAAACACGAATGATTTCTTTTACAGTGCCGAGTCGTTCCGCGCGCGTGCCACATTGTGCGCCGAGTCGCGCCACATAGCCCCCCAAAAAAACCCCAGTACAACACACGCCACACATTGCAGCGTTCCGCACACCGACTGCGATGCCAGTACTTTACACAGCACCCTCTTCGGCCCCGCGTTGCATGTAAGCGACGCTATACCTGGACCCAAGCACCGCGATGTCACGCGTTTACCCTGCTGCTGCACGCAGCTCGCGCTTTCGTCCTCGCTTCCGCCTGCTTCGACGTCTTGAGCGCGTGAAACAAAGACGGGATCTTCTGCAGGTTCGCTCGCTGGCGCGCAGTCATCGTGTCTTTTGCTCACCACACCGCGAGATTGCCGCGCTGCGTAAAACAGCGAGCTGTTACCCGTGGGTAAACGAATCGTCGCGCCGGGCGCGCTCAAGCTTAGCACTGTGCTTTGCTCTTTGACCAAAGGTCGTCGACAACCGCCTACCACCGCCGCTTGCGCACTGCGCATCAGCAGGCCATTTGGCGCTCCAAGTCATCGAGTGCCGTCTGCATCTTTTTGTGTGTACGCTTGAGCTTGTCGTAGGACGCCATCGCAATGTCTGTCGCACGCAAATAACTTCGCTTGCTGCTGACCGTGTTGCGACCAATGCACAGCAGCCCGCTGTAGCAGCTGGCACTTTCGGGCAGCCGCACCAACCCGTCTGCGTGCGTCACAATCTGCAGCGCGCTCTCCACAAGGTTCAAGTACACTGACTTGCCGCACACCTCTGCCGTAGCACAACCGACGTCCGCGTCTATCCACAGCCTGCTCGCCGCAGTCGTGCAATCACCCAACAAATTGCCGTCGTGCTGCAGCGTCACAATCAGCTTCTGCAAACTGCGGTCCTCCAGCACGCTTGTGGACGTAAACAGGCACCGAGCCGACAGATCCCAGTCACCCACCAACTCACGCGTTGTCGTTTTCAAAACCAACGACTCTCCCTCTCGTGTGTGTCGGCGATGCACCAGCGGCCACAGCAGCTGCCTCAGCACATCGTACACCACGCGCCCAAGCCGCGACTCGCGCCGCCGCGCAGCCACGGCTCCTCGCGCCCGCAGCAAGCCGCTGTGCTTGACAATTGCCCGCTGCCACCGCGCCGTGTTTTTTCGAGACACGCTCACCGGCGGCGCGCGAACCCACACCCGACCCAATGCCTCGGCGAGCCTTTCTAGCGGCGCTTCTATACCTCGCTGCGCCCACTTATAGTCGTCGAAACTGAACTTGCTAGCACTCAAATACTCCGCCAGCACCTCATTGCGCTGCTCCCACCCTTCGCTCTCCTTAAGGCCGGGAACCGTGCGATCCGCGATTGGCAGCGGACTGCGCTGCTTCCACCACTTGACCACGTGACTGTGGGTGTAGGGCGTGCGGCTGCCGGCGTGCAGCTGTGCAATATATAAGCGCAAGTAGTACTCACGTCGTAGTGAACCTCGGCCCATCTCTGTCCCACACGCCGCCGCCATGTCCAGCTCTAAAAACCCGTTCGGCGTGTACCAACAGGGTGTCCAAACAGTTCCACTCAAAGAAGACATCATGCAGCAGGTCTGGCAGCTGTACCACAGCAACCCCACCATGCAGGCCTGTCGCTCCGTCCTGTACGGTGTGCTGTTCTCCGGATCCGTTGACATTTTTCAGAGCGGCAACCCCGTGGAGCTTACCGAGCAGTTTCACGAATTTCTAGTTCAGCACTGGCTGCCCTTTGCCCAAGACGCCGCGGACTGCCTACGCACGTTTGGATTTGTGCCCTACGTCATTGTTGACAGCGACGACGGCGTCAACAAAGTTCCGCGCGTGCCGCCGCTCGGAGCCTACGGCGTCGAATACACCATCGACGAACAGTTTTGTCGGCGGATGCGCATGCGCGCGCGACTCTCCGCCACGATACACGAAGTTCCCAACAGCCACTTTTTTGTCCAATGCTGGCCAACGCTGGGCGGCGAGATCTGCTCGCCCATGATGGCTCTCGCCGCCGGCATCGTGCGCACCGACGTCATGACCGCCGCCGCCGTGGAGTGCGAAATTAACGCCGCGCGCCCAACCCTTATCACGCAGTCCCACCGCCAGAGCCGCACCAGCGGCAGCGGAAACTCAGCTCAAGACCGCGCCGTCGTCACCGGTGTCGCAGAATGGCTCAACAAATCCGCCACCGCGTTGGCCCAGCGCCACAAGCTTGTCGTTGACGAAGAGGCGATGGAGCGCATCACCGCAGCGCGCGAAGCCGCCTCCGCCTACAACCGAAAAAGCATGGCCACCGCCGCCGACCCGGCCAACGCCGTCATGGGCACCGCACACTCGGCTGCCGTCCCCGGCTCCGCCCTCAAAGGCAGCGTGCTCCCCCTGCCGGAAGGACTGGAGTACGTGAACGCCACACAGACGCGCACAGGGCAGCCTCTCGCCGAGATTACACGTCTCACAGAAGACCAGATCTGCGCCATGATGGGCGTGCCCAACAGCCTCATCCACCCAGCTTCTTCGCAGTACAACAGCGGCGCGCTCGTGCAGCGCATGATCAACACCGAGCTCTACCGCCTCGCCGAGCAGCTTTCTTCGCTGCTTACCATTGTCTACGAGCTTATTTACGGTACAGAGCGTCCGCTTACACCCACAGCGACAGCTAAAAAAAGGAAACGAGGCCGCGCCCCCGCGCGCAACGACCATACCGCCGTTCAGGTCAAACTAAGACATCCCACGTTTACCGACCCAGACCTCCTCGTCAGCATTGCTGAGCGCACAGAGCTCTTCAAAAACGAATACACCGCCGAGCTTGTCGCACGAGCCGCAGGATTTTGGGACGACACGGAAACAAACAGATTTATCCGCACGCATCAGCAGTGCGTCACCGAGCAGCGCTCGCAACTCGCTTACGAAAACGGACTTCAGCTCAAACTTCAAAAAGAGTCCGCCAAAGCGCGTGAACAGCAAGCCACACCGCAGCGCCCCGCGCTCGTCAAAAAATCAAGCTAAAAACATTGCCGCGCTTCCCGTAACCGCCGGGTCGACATTATACCCGCGCGATGCGAGGGCACAATCCATCTGCACCTGTGCATTCGCAGGTGCACCTGCTAGTTTGCAACTTTGTACCCGCACACCTCGCGGGTACAATCCCATGTTGCCCGGAACCTTCCCCGATGGCGCGCCCCCTTTTTGCCCCGAAGGGCCCCCCCCGCAACTTTTTTTTCCGCGGGAAACGGGAAATCAGAAAAAAGTCAGGAAAACTCAAATGTATGGTAAATTTACATAATGAATGAAAAAGTCAGGAAAACTCACCCGTTTGCCATCGACCCCAAATGGCGCGCCCCCTTTTTGCCCCGAAGGGCCCCCCCCGCAACTTTTTTTTCCGCGGGAAACGGGAATCACAAAAAAGTCAGGAAAACTCCGATTTGTATGTAATACTATGGTGAGTTTTCCTGACTTTTGTGTACAGACAACAATACCCTGCAGGGTGCAATGGCGCGCCGTTTTGACGCGACATCGTCCCCTCAATTATTGAGGGGTACTCGGTCGAGACGACGCACGCAGCGCCGGTGAGTGGTTTTTTCTGTCGCGGGTGTTTGCACCGTGTTTGCGTGGGCGTGGGCCTGGGCGGTGTTTGCGACGAGGAGGGCACTGCACCAGGCGACACACAAAAACAGCCATGGCAGCGCGCGCTCCAGTGTGCTTATCTGACCCAGCACAGTTTGCGGACGTGAACCCCAAAACCGGTTTGCCGGCGGCGCAGTACGAGGTATATGCACATAAACCAGGGACGGCCATTGCCGCAGCCGACGTGCGCCTGGTCAACCCAGACAATCCGTACACGACCGTCAAGGGGGCGCCGTACTGCAAGTTGCTTGTTCGCCTGGACGCCAGCGCGAGCGACCAGGCCAAGGGTATCATCGACACAATGACAAGCATTGGCAAGCGGGTCTCCAGCAACGCACAAGGCGCTGACGTCAAAAACGCGCTGAGCGAGGATGGCACGGCTCTCTTTATGACCGTGTACAGCGAAGCGCACGTGCAAATGTGCCGCAACATGACAGCGGAAGATGTCAAACAGGGCAAATTTGACGAGCCACCAGTGCTTGTAGAACAGCTGGCGGGCGATCAGGCTCCCTTTTTGCTGCTCAATGCACTGCTCCAAGAAAGTAAGGCCCTTCAGATGGTGGTGAATGTTTCGTGTTCACAGTCAAAGCAAGGCGCCTACTACTGCAACGTCACGGTGACGCAGCTTCGGCTGTTTGACAACGAGGAGTGCTTTGCGCCAGACAAGATACTTTCGCTCTCTCCCGGGGGCAGTTGTGACGCCGCGCGCCTATCGCAAGTTGCGGCCGACACGTCGCACTGCAGAGGCACGGTTGGCAACATGTCGGTGGTGAACGCGTGCGCAACGAAAGAAGCGTGGCAGGCAGCCGAGCCACTGACGATCCAATCGGACGGAATGGCGCCAGGCAAGAACGGAATTATGCTCAATCTGAAGCAGCAGGTGGTGGTTGGCAACATGCAAGCACGCATTTGGGTGGAGTTTGAGAACAATTTTGGAGTCAAATCAGCTCCTCCAACCGAAAACCACAAGGTGGAGATGGCGATTGAAATTGGACAGGCGTCCAAGATGAAGCCAGGGTGTGAAGACATTGGGCGCAATCTGATGGGAATCTCCGCGGAGATGCTGCGCAAGTTTAAGGAAGAACCGCCACGGTATCTGGGAGACCACCTGCTGAAAGATCCCAAGCGCTCCAACGTCGCAGAGTGGGTTCCAATGGTGGAGCGGTTCTACACCGTGGACGAAGGAGATGCGGCAGGGTGGGACCTGTGCTTTTTGGACGGCCAACCGCTGCCAAAGTCGGACGACGGTTACAAAGGCACGATGCTGCGTTTTAAGGCAGCTTCAGACGCGTACGAAGACAGCCTGGGTTCGGTTGCAAAGGTCGCACTGGAGCTTACGAAACGGAGCGACATCTACGTCGTGAAGGAAGAATTTGAACACGTGCCGGTGGCCGATCTCGAAGAGAACCATTTTGCGCGACTGCAAGTGTACGATGCCCAAGAGTGCTCGCAAAGCTTCAACGCGGAAGTGCTGGGGGGCGTGGGCAAGTATCGCATGTACCTGAAGCTGGACACGTCCAAAAAGCGCAAAATCAAGATTGAGGAAGCCTACCCCAAGCTCCGTTTGGATCGCGTTTACTTGAAGATGTCGGGAGGGAGCGGCGCACCGAGCAGCAAGCGCACCAAGAAAGATTGCGGATTTGGATCTGCGTGGTGAGTTGACGCGTTGGGAAAAATGTTCCAACGACGAATGGGCGGAATATAAATTGTTGGTGCGTGAGTACAATACATAGGCCACAATGGCATCGTCGGGTGTAGTTACCTACAGCTCTTTGGCGTGGGCGACGCGCGTGCCGCCACAACAGCCAAATGCATCCAAGTGCGAGCCTGCGCGTGAGTCTACGCAGGATCCAAAGCACGACGGCTTACAAACGCCTCCTGTGCGTAGCACCACGGACGTCCCTGCGCAACCGCTGACGTACAGAGACATTGTGGCACAGCAGCGTGCGACCAAAAGCACGCCGCTGAAAAAGCCACTTGTGGAAGCACACACAGAACAAGCATGGCCGTTGCCAAAGTCAGCCAGATCAGCGCCCGTGCGCGTACGTACCTTCTCTAAAGTTGAGACAACTGATGCAACACAATTGTTGCAGGTGTCAACCACTGTCACAACTGCATGCAATCCGATGCTCGCTCTTTCAATAGTGCAAGCGACTGAGGGACAGCCACCGGACGGCCGCTCGTACACATCAGACCAATTTGATGGGGCCTATGATGTCCTAGCAGGGAAAGACCGTAGCTTCCAATTTGCTGATACCCCTGAAGTCGCGGAGCACAGGAAGCAGCTGGCTACCGCTACTGCGGATGCATTTTCTAAGATGGATGAGAAAGAACTCACAAACATCTATTGCGCGCAGAGCTTGCTTCGGTGTGGAGCGTTTCTCGAGTACTTGTGGTTTGCTGCCACGAAACCGTTCAATTTGGACCGCGGTGAGCATGAGCCACTCTGGAACGTGAACATAATACACGTAGAATTGGCAAGCAATCTGGACGTCCTGGGTCGCGTCGAAGAAGAAATTTGGCACGGTCGTAATGCCATGATTGCTGTTGCGTCCGGCTTAAAAGGCAGCTATAAGAATGATTTTGAGATGCTGAACTTGGTTGTCGGCCAAATTGAAGCCCTTAAGCGCCAGGATCTTATTGCACGACTGATGCGCGAAATGATTGCATCGCGAGCGGCTAGGCAAATGGCTAATTTGACTGACAATGAGAAAAGAGAAGCAAGACAACAGCTTGTCACAGCACTGGAAAGCTTCCGCTCAGCCAAGGATGAGTCGCTTTCTGAGCTTTTTCGTAAAGCTAACGAAAATATGGGTCACTTTACGAAATATCTAGGCAACGATACCGATTTTGTACAATCAAATCGTTTGTCTACGGTAGGCAGTACACGCCAGTCAAATATCATGGCGGATACAGCTGAAATTGCAACCTATTTTTTGGGGTGGTACGACGCTTTTTTGCTATTGAACAATAATCCGACAGACGATGGTTCAAATGTGAACGAAAGTCTGTTTGAATTGGTGGAAACCACAGGAACCACAGACGGCAATCACAGCGACGACGTGTTGTCGGTTTTGGTGGATTTGGCACAGGTACAACACAGTAGCTTCTACGATAACAGCGACCAGCCGACTGCTCTTCCGCTGGAAACAGCTAGCACCGAAGACGTTCTACGATCATTTAGTCGTGTACCCACAGAAGAGGAACAGGCTGCGTACAATAGTTTGGCACACGACAAAAATTTTACAAGTGGACGTAGTTCGCCGCAGAGCGAGCCCCAGACACCGAGAGCCAGTTTTGCGCGCACGCCTGCAACACCTCCTCGAAGCGTCTTTGCAGAGACACCCCCATTGATGGTTGAGGTGCGCGAGGCCGCAAGTGCGCTAAATCGCAGTCGTATAGATTCGTACGCAGCCAGCATTGCTACACTCGGCCTTACATTTGTCGATTCACAACTTCAGTTTGACAAGCTATGCAATCATGCTGGTGCGGCACTTAGTCGCGCGTTGATTGCGCGCCACGCTGTGGCACAAAGGCCCGCGTTTTCAACGCAGCGCGGTAGTAACAATGGCATTCACAACACATTTGTGGTTCAAGTTGCGGAAGCGACGTTGGGACAAGCGGTGACAAAAACTAAACTTACCTCAAAGAGTCCCAATAATGCCACTACTCGCAAACAAAACCTGCTTAGAGATCTTCAGAAGCCAGTGAGCAAAGGTGGTCTCATGATGCTGCAGGCGCTTATGGCCCTGAAGCTTACATGGCTAGAAAGCGAGCCCACTGCGTGGCACAGTGCAACCATTAAATCGTACCGGCTGCGTGAGTATAAAGAGTGTGCCCGCACAGGGCCAGAACAAGGCAGTTGCAGCGCTATCCGCGTGGCTGCGGAGCTACTGTGGCCCCTTGTTCGCAGCGAAACCATCGAGTGGACATTTACACGGGACGGAGGTGGTGATGCGTACAATTTGAAAAGTCAGCAGCCAATACACAGCTGGCCAGGCTTGATGGATGCTCATCTGCGTGCGCATGATGTATGGGAAACCACTGACGGAACGGACAGTGAAATGTTGCCTCAGCACCTTAAAAACCTAAGTTGCGAATACGAAATGCTCACGTATGCCATCTACTGTGGCCGCGTCTTGAAGTACACACAAACAACGTACCCTGGGTTGTACCAGGCACTGCAGCAAAACGTCAACGCCCTCACCACAGACTTTTTTAGCAAGTCGACTGAGGAATTTTTTGCAGGTCACACTGCAGTCAACACGACATTTAACATACCCCCGAAGGACAAACCATCACTGCAGGAGAGTTTGTTTGAAGGTGACATGCTGGCAGATGGCACTCTTTTGTCGTTTTTGTGTAACACGGTCGAGGGATTGAGAAAGGGTACTCCGCGCGCTGCAATGCGAGTGCTTATGTTTTGCGTGCACGTTTCACATCTGACAGAAAAACTGCTCATTGAACGCGAGTATTGTTCCGCACGGTCCGCGGGTGAGATACTGCAAAAGCTGTCCGAAGTTGCATTTAAGCAAGACGAACAAGAAGTGGCTCAACTGCACGATCCACTCACAGTGCTGCAACATATGTTTGATTTGCTCTGCGCGCGTCACGCGCTTGTGCGCTACACAGATAAGACTTCTACCCGTCACGAAGCCATATCGGCAAAGATAGCTGCCATCACACCTCAGCTTCCAACTGACACAAAACCAAACAAAGTGATGGGTAATTTATTCGAGCCGCATTACAATAACACGAATAAGTTGCAGCGACAGTGTGCTGCCGGTAATGCAGAAGAAGCATGGGAAGTGTTGACAACGTCTGAACTCCAGGCGCTGCAAACAATGGTGTTAATGGTTCCTTGTCAAAACAATACGCTTCGTGAGATTTTGCACAGCACAATGGCTGCGGTTGTACTCCAGTCATTGCGATCGCGGCCCGATTATCTTACTTCTGCAGCAAACGTTTTTGCTTTGGACGCAAGCGAAGTGGCAGCTTTTTCGGTTGTTGACGCGTGGAGAGGGGATTGCAACGATGTCATGACTGTTCAGGCTGAGGTGACTTTGGCAACGATGGAGCCACGCAACACTACCAAAACAAAACGTGAAATCATACAGCAAGTTCGTGCCACGGTCAGTGCAGCATGTGCCGAACTTTCTCTTAGGGTTGCTTACGAACCAACGGCAGATGGGCTCGCTCAACTTCAACGTACAATCGAGGACGCTGCACACATAGATCGTAGGACTGACTTTAGGAGCTTGGAGTCGATTTTGGAAAGGCGGGTTCGTGACTATTTGGCAGACCAAGAGTCTGAAGTTGCGTTTTCTGCAAAGCTGTCACAAATGTTTGCAATCCTCAAGGATGAGATTCGGAAATATACCGAATCAATTGAAGCAGTATACCTGTCTCTCAGTGTGCCAGTGTACCCATTGATGCCAGTGCACGCGTATCCGTTTTACATGGGTCTGCAGCCACTGCCAGACCAAACTACACTGGCTACCAAGGACCTCGCTCACCTGGTACAAGTGGCTAAAGACATTGGTGTTGAGGTAGACGCAGTTGAGGTAGACGCAGAACAAAACGATACTGAAGCGCTGCAACGCGCAATTTTGAATCAAATCAACGTGCACAAGACGCACGACGTGTGGAGCAGAGAGTGGGTACACACGTATGCTGCGGGTGGCCAGCGCGGCACGTGTCAGGTTCCTATGCACGACTTCCGCGCATGTGATCCTAATCCTGGCGTTGCAGAGAAGGACGCATTTTTGCGCTTGAGGGAAATTGCATGCACAACTCAAGTACAGACACAGGAATATGATGACACAGTGCATGCAAGTATAACACAAGCTGATTCGGCGGTGGCTAGCCTGAAAAAATACCTACCGTTTGACGCAAACACGATGTATGCATGCACGCGCGCCGGATTGACATTGAAGGAGGCAGACAAGATTATCGAGAGTATGAATCGGTCACGGTCGGTCTTTTCGGCTCGTTCTCGAGCTGAAGGCGAACGCAAGCGACTAGCACAAGATGATGACGCTGAAATTGTTGTGATCTTAAAGGCAAATCTCAACACTGGACAACAATTAGCTGAGGTGCTTGCCGATGCAAAGCCATTGACAGTTAAAAGTTACGCGTTGTCTAACTGGCGCCAGGCCATCCACGGTTTGCAAACAACCATTGAAAGTGCTTCACTGCGTCACTCGTTGACGCTGCTTGACGCTCGGCATCAGATTGCTTACCGGCATGGCGACTCAGAAGACACAGGAATTAACTCTCGTTACATTATCTCGCACGGTGTGACGTTGTACGCCAGACGCACGGAAATTATGACAGTTACCATTTTACGGGAAATGGGATGGGCTATGTTACGTGCGTACGAAAACACAGAGCCAACGTACGATTGTTCTCTGGTGGTACAAATTTTGTCTATGCCTGAATCGGCATTTGGAACAGACGGTGAGGATGCCGTCGCGCGCACAGCACCTTTTGCGGCGGCTGTGTGCGTGCTGGCGGGCTGCTGTCGCAGCTATCTGCAGATGACAAAATACGATCTTTTATGGGAAGCAATGATTTTGACAAATGAGCCTGTAGACACCGAAAGTTTTGACGACGATGAGTACATTTACACACAAGTCATACTGCCTCACAGGCAACATGATTTGCAGCTGAAGGAGTTTATCGATCAAATCTTGGACGGTGAAGCACAAAATATCAAAAACAAGGGTGTTGAAGCTCTGCAGGAGTTTGGCATTGTGTTTGTGGAACAATTGCAGGATCATCCAAGGTGGGAACAGATTGAAAAAGCGTGGACCGAGAAAGTCGCCGGCATGTCGAGCGACGCTCAAAACATATCCACCCAATTTATCAACGCAGTCGCGGCGCTGAAGCCTCCAGTTACAATGGTTGGTAAAGGGTGTACGCTTCCACTCGGAAAAATTGAATTCCAATCAAACAGACTGGAGCAAGTGTTTGCACAAGGGTGGGCGGGTGGAGGTACAACTTTCGTACAGAAAGTACAAACTTTTGCGGAAGACCGTGATCTAGACGAGGTAGTCAAAGACTTGACCAACGACCAAGTTTATGCAATTGATGAGAAAGCAGAGTTGTCTACGCAGTCAGACGTTGCTCCCGAAGAGCAGCAGCATTTAGTGACGTTGGCAATGCACGTTTTTAGGAAAGGAGCCGACCCGTCCGATACAGCGAGTCAGTTCGTACAAGGAATTCTGATGGCATCGGCACGTGTGACCGAAGACTACATTGATGTCGCTCTCAGAAAATCAACGCTTGCGGAAACTGCACTGTTAGCGCAAGTCCTTCCCTGCCTGACGGGTCACGGGCAGAACTATATTGAGCTTTCGCCCGCAGATCGCAGGTTGGATTGGCAACTGAAGTGGGAGTCGCACAATGTCAAGCAACTGGGTCTCACGTTAAACGAAAGTCGGGACAAACCTGCGAGACAGTTTGCAAATGCGACTGTCGGGGTATTGTTTGGTTTGCTGGAAGGTGCCAATGACAGCGACGCACTGTGGGGGGACTTTGGCAAGGTGCTACAGCTAGGAATGGATGTATTTTGGCGCGTGCAGGTTCTGTTTGTGCACCATGTTTTACTTTTGAAGCTGCGTTCTCAGTTTGTCGCTGGCTCAGAGGCACAATACGAGCGTGCGTTGGAGCGCGTTCTCGACTTTTGGGCCGTCTATTCATCCACCTGCAATTATCACTGGCAAAATGTACAGGAGCTGCCGCTGTCGTCGCGGTCTCCGGTTGACCTGCAGGTGGCCGTGACAATTAAGCCGCAGGATGAGCTGTCAGATTGTTGGGTCCGCTATGCAGACTTCACAAACATGCCTGTCAGTTTTGCAACCCAAGTGGCTGAAATTATGAATGGCGACATTAACACCGCCCAGAAATTGCAGCTCTTACGACAAAAAGAGTTCGAAGTCACGTCAATTGTGCACGCCAACAAAAATTTGGACGATTCCACATCATTTCAAGTGGGGCTGAAAACAGTGACAGACCTGGCGGATGAACTAGGTGCACAGTTGCAGCATTGCAGCTTTCTCAACGTTCCCAATACAAGCGCAAAGATTTACAAGGTGCAGGCCTTTCTCCCAAGACATAAATTAAAGACCGAGGGCGGCAATTTTCCTTTGGTGCAGCTTGCAGCTGAAGGAAGGGACCCAGCCTATTTGCAAATGGTTGATTTGAGAGAGGGATACTTGGTCGACTTTACGGGTACGCCTCCCCCAAGCAATCAAAGGTACACCAGTGTGAAGCTGCCATCGCACGTTGGTGGCGGGGACGATGACGATGACGATGGCGATGGCACACTATTGCATGAGATAGATAGCTTTAAAGGTCTTACGTACGACAAGTACTTCCAACTGGCAGCAACACTGCACCATGAGCGGGACGACGCAGCCACCACCAGGGCGCTCCAGATACGCATTAGCAGCGAACTACGCAAGTTTACACTAGACCCTTCGACAAATGCATACAGTGACAACCGGTTGTTTACTGTCTTGCGAGACCTTTCTGCCACGTGCCTGGAGCGCAGTTTTGAAGACAAAGCCTTTGGAAGCAACGCCACCATGTCGACTGTCGTACAATTAAATTGAATTTACTGGAGAGACACCGTGGCACAGCGCGGTTTGCGCAAGCGATTTTCGTTGGCGTAGCGCTCGAGTGCTGCCATGACCCGCACGCGTCCCAGTCTTCCCACCACTGCGCTGCGTGCGCCCCACTCGTCCACTTCTTTCTGAGGAATGCCCAGTAGCACCGTTGCCGCGTTGCGAATTGCAACATCGCCGCGTGTCCACAGTGAATCGGCGTGTACGGGAGCGCCGTGCAGCTCGTACCACTTTCCAAACACCCACGGCCCCACGCCTCGCAATTTGCAAAGCTCTTGTTTCGCCGCTGTGGGTACCAGTTGCGCAATTGCGCCAAGGCTGATTGCGCGTGTTTGCCACGCGACAGCCAGCTCGCACAGCGCGCGCGTGCAAGATTTGCTCAGCGACGCAATCCGAGGCGTGCCCATGTGCTGTGCAAGACACAGCATCAAAGTTTGTAGCTCCTTGTGGTCCACGCGGTGGCGTAGACGCGGCTCAGTGTCTGGATTACCACCGGCGTGCTGCCACGCGTGGCGACGTAGCTTGGCCCACAACGCGCACGCGACTGGGTGCGAGATGCGAACGCCGACAATTACGCGCATGAGAGTTGGCCAGTGCTTCCACTCGTCCGCGCGGTGCAGAGCTCCAGCCGTCCGCAGCGGAGCGCCAAGCTGTTCGCACCGCACAATCAGTGCTTTCAGTCTGGCCTCTGTGACGACAGGATTGCGCCACAACTCGTCCATAGCACGGTGCAAGGGTGCAGTGAAATAAATGTGTGTCCGTTGTATACTAGTGTGCGTGGTACGGCACACATGCATGTGAACCGAGCACACCTTCACACAGCCACATATGTCTGCGCGCGCGGCTTCCTCGCGCGTGCCCGCGGCGGGCGCAGCATCGCGAGGCACGCCCGTGATCAGTTACGCCTATCAGGCCAACCCGGACTGGACACCGCGCATGTCGCGAATGGTTTTATTCAAAAAGACAGCGGAAGAATTACGAGAACGCGAACTCATGGCCTATCTCTTCAGCTTCCTGCCGCGTCTGGTGCTGGAAGAGCACGACCAAGACGCCATCGCGGCCTGCTTTGAGCACGTTGCCAACAGCTACCTCCGCCGAACGTCCCTCTACTCGCGAGAACTGCCCATCACCCAACCAATCCACTTACAGAGCATGAAGAAAGCCTTTCTGCCGCACCCGGCACTGCCCGTCGTGCTCGAGTGCAGCGTTGTAGCAGTGTGCGATTACGACTACGACTACGACCGCGGACAACCGCTCGCGCATGCATACCTGGGATCCCACGCCAGCATCCAAGACTTTCGAGAGTGTCACCGACTGCCCTTTCAAAAAACACAAACAGACGCACCCCTCAGCGAGCCCCTCCGCGATCAACCTGGCGGTGAGGCGCGAGAGAAACACACCCAGCCATACATCATTGCACCCACGAACGAAGCCGGGACACACATCAGAACAACCACAGTCGTTCTGAGAGTAACCCATATTCACTGGAGGCTGGACGACACAGAAGATCCGCGCGACGTCGCCCAACCGAATGTCGACACTACCAGCGACGGAATCACTCGCATCTTGCCGTACGAAATGCTGCCCACACAAGTCCGGGAACGAGTAAACACAAGAAACGACTTGCTGGACCAAGGCAGATACGACCCACCGCCCGACGATTTGCAAGCCCAGCACCGGTCTATGGTCTACAGCGCAGCCGGGCCCAACACAGCTTCCCAGCCCCCGTGGACGTCTGCACCCGTCACATCACCGGCATACAAACAAGCAGGCACGCCACTGCTGCCACACACCTTCACAATCCAGGGACACACGTTACCTCTACCCGCTCTGCTCGACGACCTCGTCTATGCTCACACACAGCTCGTCATCGCTGGTCTAGCACAGGATTTCATCGAGCAAAACATACTC
>Ga0222715_10000338_pt1 | contig 46768 bp, 37 predicted proteins | sample C33_9DmetaG_FD_165056 | JGI IMG/M metagenome (GOLD analysis project Ga0222715, IMG submission 165056) | Estuarine water microbial communities from San Francisco Bay, California, United States - C33_9D | ecosystem: Environmental > Aquatic > Marine > Unclassified | place: USA: California...
TAACCATATTATCAATAATGAGTTGGCACATTTGCGCCACCTTTTCTGGATCATCGAGCGGCGTTGTTTGTCCAGGATCGGTTTGTAAATCAAAGAGCTGCGACTGTTGATCCGCAAATGGCATGCCTTGCACCTCTACCGGCACGCCGCCATGATCAGTTTTGGGTAGCAGCTTTAGAACTGGCACACCTTTGGTAAAGGAAAATGACGAATGCAATGTTGCATCAAGCAATTCCCGGATCGAAAAGCGCGTTGTCATTCTAGTTGGCATCAATGTGTATTCAAACAGATGTTCAGCCGCATCCACCACAGGATAGTGAAAATAGCTATAACGCCCGTCACAAACATTCACCGCAGCGCCAAAATAACCAAAGACTAAACTGTCACGGCACTCATCATCTTTGGTCAATAGTGGCAGCAAAGATTTTCCAGTAACATCATCAGGGGTCGCCAGCCCCGCCATATCGAGGATGGTTGGCATGATATCCGCAGTTTGGGTTAGTGATTTGCGCCGTGTGCCGCCAGAATCAGCAAAATCAGGATGATATATAAGCAACGGGATATGCGCGATTTCGTCATATACCGGCATCCGGTTTTTTGCCCACCAATCATGCTCGCCAAGCAAAAACCCGTGATCAGTGGTCAGAATCAACGCCGTATTAGACCAAAGATCATGCGCGTCAAAAACATCTAATAAGCGCCCAAAGTATTCATCCGTCATGGTAACAAGCGCCGAATAATTGGCGCGAAGCTCGGCGATTTCTTCTGGCGTTTCAGTCACCCTATCATAGATCGGCCAATCCAGAATTGGCCCTTCATAGCTTGTCGGATAAAGTTCGCGAAACCTTGGTGGCGCGTGAAAGGGCTCATGTGGATCGAAACATTCTAGCTGCAATAACCAATTATTCGCCTGATAATTCTTTTGCAAAAACTCATCCGCCATTTTAAATAATTGTGGCGCGCAGTAATCCTCTTCCTTCGTCATTGACTGCCGGTTGATCATATAGTTTGTACGGTGATGTTGGACCGGATGATACGCCGATTTGAGAGTGGTTAAATCAGGCTCTACCTCGGCTTTCCACCGGTCAATTGCCTGCCCCCTCACCAGCTCCCAAGACGAAAAACGCTGATGGTATGTCGCGCCACCATCGGCAAAATAATGATGATGATCAGTGATCAAATGACTATAGAAACCGTTTGCTTTCAGCAATTCGGGAAAGGAATCATCAAACGGTTCCAGCGGCCCCCAACTGCGATGCAGAAAATGATTGCGTCCGGTATGAAGATCACGGCGTGCAGGCATACAAGGAAGGCTGCCAACATAATGATTATCAAAGGTAATCGCACGCTGTTGAAAGCGACTGAAATTTGGCGTTTGAACAGTGCGTGAGCCATATGGCTGCATGGCATTTCGATTGAGTGAGTCTAAAAGCACAAAGACAGTTTTCATATAGCTGCACTCTTTCAAAATGGGGTCAAACCTGGCTAGCCATTTGAATGGCCAACCAGGTTCAATAATGGTCTAGCTACTAGTCCGTTTTACAAACTCTTCAATACCCGGCAAATTGATTTCACGGTAATACCGAAGCGCGCCCGGATGCAGAGGTGCGCCAAAGCCGTTCAAAACAGTGTTTTTATTGACCCGCCCAAAGGCTGGGTGAACTGTTTTCAAGTGGTCAAGATTTTCCATAATCGCCTTCGTCATCTTATAAACGATATCTTCTGATACTTTGGCATGGATCACTAATGCATTCCCCAAACCGTAGCTTGGCGTTTCGGTATCAATCCCTTTATAAGTGCCAGCTGGAATTGAAATGCGAAAATATGGTGGATATTTTTTCTGAATATCAGCAAAGAATGCATCTGAAATAGGCAGTAACTTAACTTTTTTCTTGGCACCCAGCTTGATCACCGGAGGCAGCGGAAAACTTCCGTTCCATAGGGCTGCGTCAAGATTTCCATCCGCAAGCATATTCGCCATATTGCCGAGCTTTACCCGAAAATCCTTGAAATCTGTGCCAGGCGTCAGTCCAAGCTGCTCCATCATAGCATCAGCATCAAGCATCGACACACCGCCTGGCTGACCCATGCCAACACGTTTGCCTTTCAGATCAGCAAGTGAATTCACTGGCCCACCTTCAAGCGTAATAACATGCATGGCGACCGGTGCGATTGACAGCCAGCTCAAAATCTGCCCTGGCTTACCACCGGCATAAGCGCCTTTTGCGACATAAGCGCCATATGACGACAGTGTTGTTGCCATTGACACTTCCAGATCACCGCTATTCAGCAATTTAACGTTCGCCACATAACCTTTGGTTTCTTCAGCGGTCACATTGACCTCGGAAACATTGCGATTAATAACATCCGCAATACCAGCTGACCATGTATAGGCGGTGCATCCAACCGGACATGAGCCAATGGATATCTGTGTTTTTGCATTCGCGAAGGACGCTGTCCCCAGACTGCCAAGGACTATAGAAAATGCTGTTAACCCGATCGATTTTAGATATTTATTCATGTTTTGCTCCCTAAGTTAAATAAGGCAGATAAATTTAATATTGTAATCTCAAGCGTTGCTGGGCTTATCGTGCACCATTTCCCCATCTTGAAAATCACAACTCCCGTTGGACTTGGACTGCCCCGTTAATCCAGACCTTGCTCACTCACTTCTCTATCTTGGGGCGTGATAGAAACGCAAACAGACACAACGCGACCAATAAGGTAGCGCCAATCATCGAAATTTTTGGTTGCGGCATCATCATCAAAAGGGCACCAGTAAAGAACCCAGCACGGCTGATCACATTCAGGCGTGAAAAGACCCAGCCTTGAATTGCAAAGGCCAAACAGACACATGCAATCACTGCTTTCACGCCAAAAATACCAATCGTTACTGTACTACCAATACCAATCAGTGCTGGGTTCAACACAAAGAAGAATGGCATGATGAAGGCGCAAATCCCAAATTGGGCCGAACATAACGCAATTTTGAACGGGTTTGCCCCGGCAAGTCCTGCTGCCGCATAAGCAGCCATCGCAACCGGCGGGGTGATTGACGACAACATCGCGCCATAAAACACAAATAAATGTGCCGCCAGCAAGTCAACACCAAGACTGACTAGCGCTGGCGCAACGAGCGTTGCCACTAAGATATAGGCGGCGGCTGTCGGCAAACCCATGCCAAGGATCAGCGATGCGACCATGGTCAAAAACAGCGCCAGAAACAAATTATCCCCCGACACAGCGATGATGAGTGAGCTAAATTTCAGGCCAAGACCGGTCAGCGTTATAACGCCAATGATAATACCCGCGGTCGCACAAGCCGCGGCAACAGGCAATGCAGAACCAACGCCAGCAATAAAACTATCAAAAATTTTGGCAAGCGTTAAACGCGACGCTTTACGTGCAAAGCTAGCAAGAACAGTGACAATGATTGCCCAAAAAGAAGAATACATAACCGAATAACCGTCAATCAGCATGTAGGCAAAGACCGGCAATGACAGCAGCATATGCCCGCCATAAACGATCGTTGGAATGAATTTGGGTAGTTCATCCGCCTTCAATACACTGATGTTCGATTTCACCGCTTCAAGATGCACGACCGAGAATAGCACAATATAAAACAGCACGGCAGGCAAAATTGCTGCACTGGCAATCTCCAGATAGGGGCGTTCAATAATATCCGCCATGATAAAGGCTGCCGCACCCATAACCGGCGGCATTAATTGCCCACCAGTCGACGCCACGGCTTCGATAGCCCCAGCAACTTCGGGCTTATACCCGTTACGTTTCATCAAGGGAATTGAGATGGTTCCGGTGGTTAGAACATTGGCCACAGCGGTGCCTGAAATCATGCCCATCAAACTACTGCCGACAACAGCGGCCTTTGCCGGGCCTCCACGCGATTTCCCAGTAGCGCTGGTTGCGATATCCATCAGCACATTACCCGCGCCTGAACGCTCAAGCATCGCGCCAAAAATAACGATCATAATGACAAAGGTCGCGCTAACGCCAAGCGGGGTTCCAAAAATACCGCCACCGCCTAAATAAAGATGCCCAACGACACGCTCAAGCGAATAACCACGGTGAAAAAACAAACCAGGAAGCATCGGCCCAATGAAAGCATAAAACAGAAACACCAACGCCAGTATCACAATTGGCCAACCGATAGATCGCCGTGTCGCCTCTAGCAGGGTGACAATACATAAGATGCCAAGCCATAATTCAAGATCGGTCAATTCACCCCATCGCGATGCAACAGCGTCAAAAAACACCACATGATAGATCAGCACTCCAAACCCGACACACATCAGCGTGATGTCTACAACCAGCTTTTTCCAATCCGATTGTCGCCAGTCAACCATACTGGCGCTAAAGATCAGCAGCACAACTAGCGCCAGATGGAACCCGCGTTGCAGCATGTCCGAAAACACACCAAAAAAGGCTGAATAAATGCTGAATAACGCGAGGATGATTGCCACCAAATTGCGGATTGAACCAACCAAATTGGGCGCACCCAAACGAAAACCCTCAAATATCGAGCCTACAGTCATCGTCAGCGCCTCGCTGCCATTGAGTGGTTGAGTGATTCAGCCATTAATGCATCGACATTCAAACTTGCTGAGAACACCAGGTTGGACAGCGCCAACCCAACAGATGCGGCTGCGGGCGATAGCACATTTGTACCCTCGCTACAGACGACTTTCCCCAAATAACCAACTTCGAAAAGTTGGTTCCGAAACGACTCTACATAAATTCGATTTCGACCTAGTGGCCCAGTTAGAACGCAAAATTCTGTGTCTAAGACTTGCAGCACATTGACCAAATGCGTACCGAGCAACGCACCAGCATTACGCACCAAGGCAGCCGTTTGTGAATCTTCGTCATTGCAGTCATTGATTATATCGCGCAGCAACTTATCATGCGAACGAAATTGCTTGATGTTCTCGTAGGCAGAATCTCCCATGCCCAGCTTGTGGATAATCGACCATCCCGACGCCACAGTATTCAAACATCCACGTTTACCGCATGAACACAAAACACCATCGCGCTCGGCAAGAAGGTGGCCAAGATCGCCAGCCAAATACCGATTGCCAGTCAAAAGCTCGCCATCACTGATAATCGCACCACCGACACCCAACGCCGCCCGCACAAGAACCAAATTTTTTGCGCCAATAAAACTGCCTATACGGGTTTCGGCAATGGCAATACAGCGCGTAACATTTTCGATCACCAAAGGACATTTGAAGCGAAGCCAAAGCTCGTCACGCAAATCAAATTTCGGCCAGCCAAGATAAGGCGCACTTTGTAAGGATTGTGATGTTTCGTTCAAAAATCCGGCAATTGCGAATCCAACGCCAAGCAGCCGCGATTGCGCAACCTTATGCAGCTTGCAAATCTTCGCAGCATGATGCGCAACCTCATCTAGCGTGCTAAATGGGTCGGCTGGCAATTTCGGGTAGAAAGAAACCTCATCAATCACCGCGCCCAATAGATCGGTAAGGGTGACGCTGGCATGGGTTGCCAGAACAGTGACGCCAAGAACATAGCCGCCATCTTTATTGATCCACAAGCCAACACGCTTGCGGCCACGATTGAGGGAAACAACCGATGGCGCCCCCTCCTCAACAAGGCGCGAGCGAATCAGCTCACTCACAATATTGGTAATGGCCGCATTGGTAATGCCAACCGACGCCGCGATTTCAGTTCGATCAATACCCGGACTTTCATGGATCAAGGTCAACACTTTGCCACGGTTGGTTTGTCGCACGCCCTCAAAGTTTGTGGTGTTCTTATACATTCAGAACTCAATTGCGCTTTATTTCATCTAAAAATCATGATTTATTTTTTAACTTAAATAAAAATAAGTCAAGGACTGACAATGAGCCAGAAAATCGACCATCAAAAGCCGAATATTGTTCTGATTATGACTGACCAGCAGCGCGCTGACACAATTGCCGAGCTTGGGCACCCTTGGATGCAAACCCCAAATCTGGACAGGCTGGTCAAACAGGGCACGTCCTTTACCAATTGTTTTGTGACCTCGCCGGTCTGTGTTTCATCACGAGCGAGTGTTTTCCTTGGCGCCTATCCGCACACCACCAATGTCTATACAAATTTTGAAACATGGCAGCCAAACTGGGTTAGCTGGCTTGCGCAGGTAGGCTATCACTGTGTCAATATTGGGAAGATGCACATAAACCCCTATGATGCCAAGGGCGGATTTCATCAACGATTTTTTGTTGAAAACAAGGATCGGCCGCTATTTCTGGAGGACCATGAACGCGCGCTTTACGACGAATGGGATAAGGCGTTAAAGGCGCGTGGACTGGAAAAACCATCCCGCTACACGCGGGTTAGAGACGATCGTGATGCTTTTTTAAAGAACCTCGGTTGTTTCACCTGGGAAACTGATGATGACATGCATCCAGATAATTTTGTTGGCGACACGGCGGTCTGGTGGCTCGAAGACCGCAAGGCCAGCAGCCCGTTTTTTTTGCAAATTGTCTTCCCCGGCCCACACCCGCCATATGATCCAACAGATGAATTTCTGGCAATTTATAAGGATACCGAATTTCCCCATCGCGCCGCATCGCAGCAGGAATTGGCCCAACAGCCCAAGATGCACCAGCAGCTTCGTCAAAGTATGGTTGATTTCAACATAGATAGTGTTGCGTGGCGTGAAAATCTGACAGATGAGGATATCCAGCGGCTACACCGTTATTATGCGGCGAACGTGTCGATGATTGATCAGAAAGTTGGGCAGATTATGGACTGTCTCGACAAGCAGGGACATTTAGATAATACCATTGTAATTTTCTGTTCTGACCATGCCGATGCGTTAGGCGAACATGGGCATATTCAGAAATGGACAATGTATGATTGCGTGACGCGGGTACCGTTAGTTTTTTGGGCTCCTGACCGGGTCAAACAGCAGCAGCAATGCGACGATCTCGTCCAGCTAATGGATATCGCGCCAACCATTCTCCAATTTGCCGGTATTGACCCACCAAGCAATTGGGAAGCGCTGGCGATGAATAAAATGCTGACTTCTGGCTGTTGGGATGAGCAGGATCCAAAAGAAAAATTGCGTGACCATGTTTATGCCGAGCTTGGCCGTGATCATATCCAGTCAGGGGCTGAACATGTCATCATGCGGCGGGACAATCGTTGGAAATATGTGATTTATCCTGGTACACAGGATGGCGAATTATACGATCTTAATAATGACCGGAATGAAACCGAGAATCTTTGGCATGACCCGCAATTTCTTGAGCAAAGAAAAGACGCCATGATTGAGATCTTAGCTTGGTCTAGTCTTGGGAATTTCCGGGGAAACCGGCCACAGCCAAAAAAACCTCAAACACCAATGAAAATCTAACCACTAAAAAACATAACGAATGATAACCAAGGAGTTTTAGCGTGACAGGTAAACCAAATATTCTGGTCATTCAGGCTGATCAATTAACTGCGCTATGTCTCGCCACCTATGGCAAGCCGCTGGCCCTAACGCCACAAATCGACAAGATTGCGGAGCAGGGAACTGTATTTGCCAACACCTATTGCAACAGCCCTGTTTGTGGCCCCTCGCGCGCTGGCATGATGACCGGCCGCCTGCCGTCAGATGTTGGCGTATTTGACAATGCAGGAGAATTTCTGTCATCCGAGCCAACCTTTGCCCATTATCTGCGGGCGCTTGGCTATCAGACAACATTATGTGGCAAGATGCATTTTGTAGGCCCAGACCAGCTGCATGGCTTTGAGCGGCGCCTGACAACAGACATTTATCCATCAGATTACGGATGGACAGCCGATTGGTCACAAATTGATGAGGAATATTCGCCGTCTCGCATGAGCCTTCACAGTGTCGTTGAAGCAGGATTATGTGATCGCAGCTTGCAGATCGATTATGACGAGCATGTTTTCAACACCGCGAGACAGGAACTTTTTGATCTGGCGCGCTCTGCCGACGAACGGCCATTTTTGCTGCATGTGTCATTCACACATCCGCACAACCCGTTTGTGACAACCAAGGAATTCTGGGATCTTTATGATCACGATAAAATAAGCATGCCTGAGGTGGGCTATATCCCCTATGAGGATCGCGACCCTTGGGCCCAACGCTATTATATGACCATCCGGCAGGATGAGTTTGACATTACCGACAAGCAGCTTCGAAACGCCCGCCATGCCTATTTTGCCATGACCAGCTATTTTGATACGCTTGTTGGTGATCTGGTGGCTGTGCTGAAAAAAACCAGCACTCTAGACAATACTTATGTTTTTGTTATTTCAGACCATGGCGACATGATTGGCGAACGCGGCATGTGGTTTAAATTCAATCCATTTGAAGGATCGGTTCGTGTGCCAATGATTGGCATGGGGCCACGAATTCCCGCCGGCCACAGGGAGCCGGCCCTAACCACCTTGGCTGATCTTTTGCCAACATTCGTTGACATCGCCAGTGACGGTAAATTTAATAGTTATGCTAGCGCCATAGACGGGCGCAGCTTGCTTGATCTGCCCGCCGCAGACTCAAACGATAATATCATCTTTTTTGAGTATTGTGGCGAGGGGGTTCATGCACCGGCGCTGATGTGCCGCAATAAGAATATCAAATACATCAGTTGCGGCGATGACCCGGAATTGATGTTTGACCTCGACACCGACCCAAACGAACAACACAATCTTGCCACCGATCCGGCGCATGCCGAAACCTTGGCGACAATGCGCGTCCACATTGCCAATCGCTGGAATGAACCGGATCTTGCCAAGCGCGTTGTGACGTCGCAAAAAAACCGGCTTTTTGTGCAAGGTGCGATGAAGCAGGGTGCTTTTCCGTCTTGGGATTATACGCCGCCATTTGACGCATCACGAGCTTATGTTCGCGGCGCTATTGATCCCAATACGACCGCAACCAAAGCTCGTAAACGTTTCCCATTTGTACCCACAACCCCGCCGCAAAACCCACGACGTTGAGGTGGACATATCTAAGACAATTAAACCGGCGCCTCGCGTTCAAAAACAAGATGGTCAGCATCTGATTGATCTGGCTGATAGCAATAGCCGCCAGCGGCAAATCCTTTTAAATCATCTTTGATTTTCAGTCTGTTTTGAACAACAAACCGCGCCATCGCGCCGCGTGCTTTTTTCGCATAAAAGCTGACAATTTTGGCTTTGCCATTTTTATTTTCCAAAAAGATCGGTGTCACAACGGGCAAAGCAAGGCTGGCAAGATCGACCGCGCCAAAATATTCTTTTGACGCGCAATTTAGCAATAGATCAGAACCGGTGGCGGCCGCTTGAGCGTTGAGCGCCTCGGCAATTTTTGTTCCCCAATAGTGATAAAGCGATTTGCCACGCTTTGTGGCGAGCCGGCTTCCCATTTCCAGACGATACGGCTCGATCGCATCAAGTGGCCGCAACACCCCATAGAGGCCCGACAGCACGCGCAAATGATTTTGTGCCCATGCCATTTCATCTGGTTCAAGGCTTGCCGCCTCCAGCCCCAAATAAGTATCACCAGCAAAAGCAAGCACCGCCGGTTTTTTATCCTGCGATCCGAAATGGGCAAACCGGTCGGCATTCAGCTTGGCCAGATTTTCACTAATCCCCATCAGGGATTGAAGCTTATCAAGACTGAGATTTTGCATGACATCGGCCAGCTCATTGGCCTCGTCACCAAAAATAGGCTGGGTCGGCACTATATCTTCAAATGGTTGCATGTTCAATTTTTTGGCAGGCGAAATTACAACCAGCATAGATATGTTCCTTCATCCTAAGGATAATTTAAAAAATTCAATGAACATTCAGCTTGGATGAGCTTTATATCCAATCCCATGATAGGAAATTAGTGTCGAAAATTCCAGAGCGATCTTTGACGCATGTTGCACACCAGCGACCCAAGCAAGATGCCGCATCACCTATCATAATATTAGGTAAGGCTTTTCAATTTCTGTTCAACCTCTTGAAAGGCTTGTTGGCGATTCCACATTTTCTGATAGAGACCATTTTGTGCCAGCAAATTCTGATGCGTACCACGCTCGGCAATCTGCCCCTTATCCAGAACAATAATTTCATCCGCCGTTACGATTGTTGACAGGCGATGCGCAATGATCACGGCGGTTCGATCTTTTAGAACAAGGTCCAATGCCTGATTGATATCCTGTTCGGTTTTTGTGTCAAGCGATGAAGTGGCCTCGTCCAAAATCAGAATTGGTGGGGCTTTTAAAATCGCTCTTGCAATGGCAACCCGCTGTTTTTCACCGCCAGACAGCTTCAACCCCCGTTCGCCAACTTCGGTTTCAAGCCCACTCGGCAGCGACTGGATAAAACCATCAATCTTGGCACCCACTGCCGCGTTCCAGACCGCTTCCTTGCCAGCATCCAAATGTCCATAATGAATATTATAGCCAATCGTATCATTGAACAGGACAGTGTCTTGCGGCACCACGCCAATGGCAGCACGAAGGCTTGTTGCCTTGACCTTCCGGATATCCTGCCCATCAATGGAAATGCTGCCAGCGGTGACATCATAAAACCGGCATAGCAATCGCGAAATGGTCGATTTGCCAGCCCCCGATTGCCCAACAATGGCAACGGTTTTTCCAGCTGGTACATCAAAGCTGATGCCGCGCAAAATTGGCCGTTCATCCGCATAATGAAAATGCACATTGTCAAAACGGATCGCCCCTGACGGCACAGTTAAATCACGCGCATTCGGCGAATCAGTAATCTCGGCAGGCGTTTCCAGCAAACCAAACAGAACCTCAATATCGGTGAGCGATTGTCGAATTTCACGATAGACGCCGCCAATGAAGGCAAGTGGCTGCGACAGCTGGATCAAAAACAGATGAATCAGAACAAAATCACCAATCGTCTGTTCACCGCGAACGACCGCATTTGCCGACAACAGCATTGAGGCCATCATGCCAAGCGAGAAAATTGCAGCCTGGCCAAAATTCAGCCAGCCAAGCGAGGTTGATGTTTTGATTCCAGCCTTTTCATATTGCGCAATAGCATGATCAAACCGCGCTAATTCAATTTTTTCATTGGTGAAATATTTGACCGTTTCATAATTCAGCAGAGAATCAACCGCGCGCGTATTCGCCTCAGTATCGGATCGGTTCATTTCACGGCGAATAATGGTTCGCCAATTGCTGGTTTTCACCGTGAAGACGCTATAGCTAATGACGGTAATCGCAATCACCAATACATAGACCGCGCCAAAATTATAAAAGAAAATCCCTGCATAAAGGGCAAATTCAAAAATCACCGGCAAGGTCGATAAGACCGTATAGCGAACGACGCTCTCGATGCCCTTGGTACCGCGTTCGATCACGCGTGACAGGCCACCGGTTCGCCGCTGCAAATGAAACCGCAATGACAATTGATGCATATGGCTAAAGGCACGAAGCGCAAGCTGGCGAACGGCATGCTGGCTGACACGGGCAAATAACGCATCGCGAAGCTGGTTAAAGGCAATGCTTAGAATGCGCGCCGCAACAAAACCCAGAATGAGCATCAGAGGGGTTAGCAAAAATAACGGCAAAAAAGGTAAATCAAGCGCATTGCCAGCAAGGCTGTCAGTGACATATTTGAAAAAGAACGGCACCGTGGCTGTCACCAATTTGGCAGCAATCAGCAGCAGCACCGCAATAAACACCAGACGCTTGAGGCTTGGCCGATCATGCGGCCAGATATAAGGCCATAGCTTTACCACAGTCCCAATGACCGATTTTTCCGCCATCTGACTATGGGGAGATGTTGTTTCGGGTTTGCGATCCATCAAAATATTTCACATGCAATTTTCAAAAAGGGGCGATATTCACCAAAGGGCTACACTATGTTTAGAGGCTAGCATAGCAAAGGATCACGCAATAACGCCAAACGCCAAACGCCAAACAAATCAAAACAGCCAATGCTGACTTGTGTCTCTATGTTTATTCCGGCTGGTGGCGGGTGATTGTCATCTGATGACGTGCTGAATAGAGCAACAGCAAACCAATGACAAGCGCCGGTAAAGCACAAATGAAAAAGCCAAGCTTATAGCTTTCGGTTACACCAAGCACCAATGAATAGAGTAATGGCAGAACAAGCCCTCCACATTGCCCAAAGGATAACACCCCGCCAGTGACCGCGCCCCGCATCGAAGCTGGCGCAAGCCGTGCCGCTTCGGCAAGCGTCACCCCATGCCATGAAAACACCGAAGCGCTGACCGCAATGGCCACAAGCGTCACTTGCCAATCCGCCCAGATCGGGCTGAACAAAGCGACACCAGAAACAGCAAAAAACATCAAAATTGCCAAAAAGCCAAGCATCGCCCGCGGCGATATATAGCGGCTGCTTAACCAACCCCAGAAAATCCGGCCCGGTATGGCAACAGCGGTTGCAATCGAAAAGATCGTTCCAGCCACAATTAGGCTGAAACCAATTTCGGTCAGGTAAATCACAAAATAAGCGATAAAGGTCGTTTGCAACCCAACAAAGGCAAAAGAGCCAAACGCAAGCCCTCTTAATTCGGGCTTGCCAATCACAAAACCGATGGTTTCGCGAAAATCTGATAAGTGAAATTGCCGCGTCACATCTTTATCACTGTCAAATTCACGACGCATAAATTCCAGCATCAAAGGGAAAAGCAAACAGCCAATGCCAATTACCACCAATGCGTGACGCCAGCCATAAAGCTCGGTCAATAGCGGGCCAATCAATCCAGCAATCAACAAGGCAACCGGCACCGCTGTTTGCTTTGCCGAAAAAACCAGCGGCGCATATTTACCAGGGGCATACCGGCTTAGAAGATGCGAGCTTGCCGGGGTTGAAGAAGCCGAGGCGCCAATAGAAATCGCCGATAAAACCATCAAAGCGATGATTCCCGGTGCCGCTAAAATCAACCCAACACCGGTTAGTAAAAGCGAAATCTGGCTCACCCGGAGCGGGCCATAGCGCACAATTATGCTTCCACAACCCGCCTGCACAAAAAGTGAAACCGCAGCGATCATGCCAACATAAACACCAAGCCAAGACGCATCGATATGCAGCTCAGAAATGATCGCAGGGGCAAGCACCGAGGGCAAAACCTTACCCAAGGTGACAAAGGTTTGCTGAACAAACATTGAGCCAAGTGCCAGAAAAAGCCATTTCATTGGGATCAGACCTTATTGGCTTGGAACGATAGGATGCGTAAAAACATAAATTTAACCTTGATGGAATATGCCCGTCTAATGATCGACGGGCATTTCAAGACATATCACAGGCCATGCAGGCCAGAGCAATTATATTATTGATACAAAGAAACGATCAAGACGGCGCCTTGATCCGAATATTGTGAACTTTTTGAAACAAGATTGCAAATGCAACAGCCCAAAAAAACTCGCAAAGTTGTTGCCAATTACACTGGAAATGGGGCGATTGGCGTAATGCAATGTTGGCCGAATTTGCTTGCTCACAGTTATTGACCCAACGCTATGCCTTCGCGTCTGGGATCGGCCCCCCCAACAAGGCTATCTTTCGCGATTGAAATCGCATGGAGACCAGAGTTTAGGGCACGCAAGTTGACCTCGTAACCAAGTGCTTCCAAAGGCCCTACCATGTTTTCAAGCGAAGTATTCTTTTCAAGGTCAAAGGTTCCAAAACGGTTAACCGCATGAGGGATAGATACGGCAGCTTGTACATTCATACCCCAATCTATATGCGCGACGATCGCTTCTGCCACATACCCGATTATTCGCGACCCACCCGGCGAACCAATAACCAAAGTTGGCAGACCATCTTTAAGGACAATTGTTGGAGACATTGAAGATCGGGGGCGCTTTCCTGGCTCAACTCGATTAGCAATGGGCACCCCATCGATGTGGGAACTAAAGGAGAAGTCAGTTAACTCATTGTTCAGCAAAAATCCATTGGTCATCAGACGGGACCCAAACCCATTTTCAATTGTAGTAGTCATCGACAAAGCATTTCCAAAACTATCCACAATTGAAATATGCGAAGTTGAGGGCAGTTCTAAACTCATATCATCCGCCCACAGCGATGCATGCGAATATTCGGGGCTACCAGGCAAGGCGTCAGTCAAAGCTTCTGAACCAATGAGTAACTTAGCGCGATCAGATAAATAATCAGCTGAAACAAGACCGTTGGTGGGCATAGGCACAAAATCGCTGTCAGCCATGTACCGCCCGCGATCAGCAAAAGCTAGACGCGAAGCATCACCTATAAGCCTCATAGTTTGTGGATTGTCTCTAGAGCCCGCTGGAAACCGGTCTAATAAACCTAAAATTTGACCGACAGTTAAAGCTCCAGACGATGGTGGTCCCATACCGCAGACTTGATGTCCCCGAAATGGGACACAAATAGCAGGACGTTCTTTCACCTCGTAAATATCCAGATCCGTGAGGCTAATCACACCCGGATTATTCTCTGCACTTCGAACAGTATTTACAATCGCTTTGGCGATTTCACCTGAGTAAATCACACGAGCGCCCTCATCGGCCATTCTGCGCATGACATCGGCATATTCCAAATTGATCAGCCTACTTCCTTCCACTAGAGGTTCGCCGTCCCGAAAAAAATAAGCTGCAGTGTCAGGGAACTGCCTCAATCGATCAGCGTCTGCGGCTACCAAAGCGGCAAGTCGTGGAGAAACCGAGAAGCCGCTCTCCGCCAGATCAATAGCTTCTAAAAATAAATCGCTCCACGCCTTTTGCCCCCACCTTTTATGTGCAGCTTCCATCAAGGCGGGCGTGCCTGGCACTCCAACTGAGCGACCACCAACGACCGCATCCCAAAATTTTAGTCGCGCGCCATTTGCATTTTGAAACAGTCGCGGTGTGGCAGCCATAGGTGCGGTTTCACGTCCATCTAATGTTGTTAGTTTCCCGGTGTTAGCGTCAAACCATACGAGGAAAGCCCCACCACCAATACCAGAACTCTGTGGCTCAACCAAACCGAGGACTACCTGCACAGCCACCATTGCATCAGCTGCTGTACCCCCCTCTTTTAGAACGCGAGCACCTGCAGCTGCAGCGTGAGGATTAGCTACAGCAACCATCCAATCTTTTGCCAAAATCGGTTCGCCCCGGGCCTTCGCTGCAAGCGAAGCTGCCACTTCTGGAGAGAGAAATTCAAACTTTGTTGCTAAGGCTGTTTTTGCTTCAGGCAACACTTCATCTGAGACCTGCTGCGCTTGCACAGAGACCGAAAAAAGCGTCATGGCTGCCATTATTGCTGAATAAAAGATTTTCATTAATCGCTATCCACTCCAAGATTTGCAATTGAGGTCTTAAATAAGCACAACTCAAACATCAAAAAAAACAGCGGGTAAAAAAAATATTCCATGCTTATGGCAATTGCCACCAAGGCGCTGCATAGAGCAGCAGAGTTGCTGAAATGGATGCTAGGTGAAATGGCTTCAGTAATAGTGAATATCGCACTAATTGTAGCCTCAACAAACGCTGGTGCGGCCACTTGGGTTATGGCCGTCAAAAACATATTCATGCGTGCATAACACATAAAGCGTTGCGTGATAACGCTAACCGTTATAATGCACCCGTTGATTGCGTGGTGCCGTTGTCTTGTCGGTTTCTAAAAATAGTCATTAACTCATGGTGATAGACGTATTGCTCTTCGCTCTCAGCGTCAAAAAGACGCCGTTCAGCAGTAAGATGCTTATACTTATCCTCACCCCGCACCAATAGCGCCGTGGCTGGCGTTTGGCCGATATTGCGAACCGTCGTGGGAATATAACTGATGCCCAACCCTATGCGCCGTGTATCACGATCATTGGCAAATGAGGCATGTATTAGATTTGTATGGTGTAATGACAGTTCACCCGGCTGTAGCGGCATACTCTGCGCATTGTCAGTGTTCAGGGTTTCGATGATTCCCTGCCCCCGCGGTATCATGTTCATCTCGTTATGATCATCATCATGCGGCATGATTTCATTCAGATGCGAACCGGGCAAGACTTTCATACAGCCGGCCATTTCATCAGCCATCGTCAACGCAACCCAAGCGGTCACATGCAGTGGCGGATCTAAAAAAAAGTAAGTGCCATCCTGATGCCATCGAACATAAGCGGAAGAATGTGCTGGCTTGGACCACAAGGTAGCATGGTAACACAGGATATCAGGCCCGATAACATCTTCAACCGCATCTAGCACAGATGGATGGTGTACAAGGTGATCAGCCCATTCAAACAATTGGTGCGGCTTTGATTTATGTGGAAAATCTATAGGCTGTCCAGTTTTGCCTTCAAACCTCTCGATCTCGCTATTATACCAAGCCAGCTCTTCCCTGCTCAGCACAGGAACGCCAAATGTAAAACCGTTAGTAGCATAATGATCGACTTGCGTTTGTTGCAACAGCTTCGGCATTTACCATTTCCCCCTTTTTAATAACCTTCTTTATTGATGTTCCTACGATGATATCCCTGCAGCTGCTCGTCCGGCGATATGACCAAGGCTTAACGCCGTTAACAGGCCGTTGCCAGACAAATAGCCAGATACATCGGGGCCAGACACCCCACAAGCCGCGCCACCACAAGCAAATAGCGACCCAAACACCCCACCATCTTCACGGCAAATCTGAGCATTGTCATTTATCACCAACCCACCTTGGGTATGGAACAGGGCGCCGGTAACACGGACTGCGCTAAAGGGCGGGGCCAAGAGTTTATCTTTGTCGAAACGCCGCCCAAACGTGTCTTCCTTAGCGCCCTGTGCCACCTTTTCACAAACCGCGAGAGTTTCTGTCAAAGCCGTAGTATCAATCCTAAGCTTTTCAGCCAATTCGGCAATTGTATCTGCCTCAACAAATACATTAGCCGCTTCTGCTTGCCGGAAGTCTTCAAAATCACGGCCAAGTTCACGTAGCCTATTATCAATAATATTAAAGGCAATTCGGTCCGGTTGGGCCAGCACCGATACAGCCTGTTCTGAATAGCCCTGATGTTCATTTGAAAAACGTTTACCGTCCTTATTGACCTGTATCCCGCCCTCCATCATCAACGCCCATGTGATCAAAATACCATGCGGATGCGCCACAGAACCATGCCCTTGATAGCCGGAAAGATCGGCAATCGATGCGCCAAGCTGTTGCCCCCATAAAACCGCCTCGCCCTGATTACCGGGGTGGCCAAAATAAAGGGCGTCATGCATTTCAGGGATATGTTTTGCGACCAAATCAGGATTGCCACCATAGCCGTTACAAGCGAGCACAATCGACGGCGCGGCGATGGTTTCAGCCACGCCATCGGGCCGACAGCACCGCGCGCCAAGCGCTTGGCCAGACGGCGTAACAATAAGATCGGTAATTTGCAGATTCGTCACAATAGTTATGTCTTGGGCCAGAACAGCGACTTCAAGGCGATCAATCAAAGCTGAACCTGTGACCTCGGGCACCGCATGCATGCGGTGATTGCTATGCCCCGGATAGAGAAAATTATCGAGCACAATAAATGGGATTTTATGCTGTTCCGATAGCCAATCAATGGTTTTTGGAATCTGGCTGACAACCCGCCTGACATGAGCAGGGTCAGCCTTGTTCTTGTTCTTGCCCATGATGTCGCCATAGAACACATCAACATCATCAGTTATCGATTGACTAACCTGCACCTTGGTTCCAGCCGCCGGTATTAACCCAGATGATAGCGCGGTGGAGCCAGAGAGCCGTGACTCACGCTCGGCAATGAGCACCGTCTTGCCAGCTTCATTCGCCGCTAATGCCGCCGTAAGTCCAGCCGCACCGCCGCCAACAATCAACACATCAACCTCGATTTCTGCATCGATCTTGGTGTCATTAATTACCGCAACCACTGGCTTACCCCTCCTCAAACCGCCTGATTGCCTCGGCAATGGTGATAACCTCGCCAACTGTTGCAAGGGATTGGATGGCAACATTATGTAGGGCAGGTGAAAAGGCCGCACATCCGTCGCTCAAGGTAATCGTCTGGAAATCGCGCACATGCGCATCGCGAACGGTCGAGGCAACACCGCCATTGGTTACGATGCCGCAAACCATCAATGTCTTTATCCCGGCACGACTAAGAGCAAATTCCATCCGACTCTGGTAAAACGCTGAATAGGCAACCTTTTCTACTGTAATGTCAGCCGGCTGCAAACTATCGACAAGCGAATGACCCCAACCCGACGGAGTAAAATCACCCTTTGCCAAAAACGGCCGCAGCTTTTTAAGATGAGCAGAAATGAAGGGATCACCATCACGCCCTGGCACAAGTGTAAATTGGGTTGAGATCACCCATCCACCCGCGGCCCGAACGATATTTAAAAGCGGCAGTATTTTTTCAGGCAGTGCCGCAATATCTGGATTGGCTGTTCCAGATCGGCCATATGCCCCGTCCGGATGTAGAAAATCATTCTGCAAATCGACAATCAGGACAGCCGTACTTTTTGGGTCAAAAACTGCGTCGTTCATATCTATCCTTCATTTGCTTTGATGATGACATTACCCAAATTATCGACAGTGGCAATCAATCCTGGATCCACATAAATAGTCGCATCAGCTTGTACCAACAAAGCCGGTCCAGCAACCGCGGACCCCTCAGGCAAGCGTAAGCGGTCATAAATCATCGTATCGTGCCACGCAGCATTGGCAAAGATTGGTTGCGCGGCAACGGCGCATTCTGCGACCGTGTCGGCACGCTCCCCCGCCGCCAGAATACCCAAATCAATCGCTGGACGGGCGCCAATAACGGAGAGACGCAAATTAAGAATCCGCACCGGAATATCGGAGAGCAACCGGCTGTAGGTTTTAAGATAGGTTGCCTCAAACGCCGTGCGGATCACATCAATGGTAAGCGCTGTTGGATTACCGGCTAACGGGACCGATACTGAATGCGTTTGCCCAAGATACAGCATATCCAGTTCAATAATACGATCGATCGATACCAGTTTTGCGTTGGACTGCCGGACTGTCTTTGTTGACGCGGCAGTGATCATCTCAATCATTTCGACGAGTGCGGTTTCATCGAGCGCATCGAGCATTACATTCATTGTGCGAACCTCGTCATGGCGCAAGTCTGACATCACACATCCAAGGGCTGAATTAACGCCCGGATAACGCGGTACAATTCCCGCCGCGAGACCAATATCCTGCATTAAAGCGCCTGCATGAAGAGCACCGCCGCCGCCAAATGACATTAGCGCAAACTGTTTTGGATCATGCCCCCGCTCAATCGAAACAAGTCGGATAGCACCCGCCATTTTGGCGTTAGCAACTTTGATGATAGCCTCGGCTGCGTCATAGACACCGAGTTTCAAGGGGACAGCAATCTGAGTCTTGATCGCCTCGACCGCCGCGTCGATATCAAGCGCCTTCTTTTTATCACCAATCGGGTTGCGGGCATCAATCCGGCCCAACACCAAATTCGCATCAGTTACCGTTGGTTGGGCATTACCAAGCCCATAGCAGACTGGTCCTGGATCAGATCCAGCACTCTGCGGGCCAATCTCCAGCAAGCCTGTGTCATCAATATGGGCAATAGAACCTCCACCCGCGCCAATAGTACTCATTTCGATCATGGGCGTGCGCACCACCATGCCAAAATCAATGCTAGCCTGTGCGGTTAGCATGTTCTGCCCATCGGCAATCAGCGAAACGTCAAACGAAGTGCCGCCCATATCACCGGTGATCACATTATTAAATCCTGCCGCACCAGCAATCTGCCGCGCCGCAACGACACCGGCTGCCGGACCAGATAAAGCCGTTCTAACAGGCAGAGATTTGGCCGTTTGCACCGACATTACACCACCGTTGGATTGCACAATCAGGATTTCAGCGTCTGATTTCTCATCAGCAATCCTGTTTTCCAATCGGGCCAAATAATTTGCCACCACAGGCTGTAGATACGCGTTCAAGGTTGCCGTTGAACACCGCTCGAACTCCCTAATTTCGGGCAGGATCTCCGTGGCAACACTCACATATTCATTTGGCCATACCGCCCGCAAAGCCTTTGCGGCATTGGTTTCGTTTGTAGTGTTGGCATATCCATTGATGAAGAATAGGCAGACCGATTCACATCCCTGATCGAGCAATTGCTGGGCGGCTTTGACAATGTCTTCGCCGTCCACCGCCTTCACGATAGTGCCGTCAGCTAGCGTACGCTCGGCTACTTCAAGACGGCTTTGACGCTCTACTACAGGGGTAAATTGTCCCCATAGGCCCCATGTTGTCGGGCGGTCACGGCGGCGCATTTCTAGCACATCACGAAAACCGGCCGTGGTAATGATACCGGTCTTTGCCCCTTTGCGCTCGAGCAATGCATTGGTGGCAACTGTGGTACCGTGAATGATTGTTGACACCGCTTGCAAATCATCAGTAGCTGCGGTGATACCCTCAAGGAAGCCGGCTGACTGGTCGCCTTTAGTTGACGGAACTTTTGCCACAGCCACCTTTCCCGTGGCTTCATCAAGGGCGAAAACATCGGTGAAAGTGCCGCCAACATCGACCCCAATTACAACAGATTTATTCATTTTACTGTTCTCGTCACATATCCTTGGGCAACATCATATTCATGGCGTAATGCAGTGCGTTCTCTAGCATCGCCATAGCCACCACCACCCGGTGTTTCCAGACGAACCCGTTGGCCCTTTTTTAGAGAAACACCAGTGATCTTTGACACAAGTTCAGGCGATTTCTTGCCGTCTTTGGCGTCGGGATCATCACAGTCATAAAAGAACTTATTGGTGGCACCTGACCCGCCACCAACAACGCCCTTTGGCGGGTATTTTCCACGCTCACCAAACAGAAATGCGGTAGCATTTTCTTCTAGCAATTCGATTTCATAAATGGCACCAAGACCACCTCTATGCTTACCCTCACCACCGGAGTCTGGACGCAACGCCCATTGAGTGAAGGCCACCGGATACGCAGCTTCGAGGATCTCCAAAGGCGGAATTGTCGCGGTCGAGATTGGTGCGTTGCCGTGATTAAGACCGTCGCCCTCTGGATGACCGCCATGGCCACCACCAAAGAACGAAAACATCACCCAACGTGCACCATTCTTGCGGTATCCAGCAATCGATAAAGCATTAATCGTCCCGTAGGCGCAACCATTTACCCGCTCAGGCGCGATATGCTCAAACGCCTGAAACATCGCGTCAATCAACCGCAAAATCGTCTCAGTATAACCGCCAACTGGCTTGGGTGCGCGCACGTTCAAAAAGCTCCCTTGAGGGATGATGAAATCAACCGGCTGGAGGACACCTGCATTTGCTGGCACATCGGTGAATAGATGTTTAAGCGCTACATACGCAGCGGCAATTGTTGTTGCGCGCGAAATGTTAACCGGACCGGCGCAGGCAGGGCTTGACCTGCTAAAATCCAAAGTCAATTTATCATTCTTGATCGTCATATCGATGGCAAGTTTAAGCGGCACATCGCTAACCCCATCATTATCGAGATAATCCTCAACCGAAATGGTGCCGTCAGGCAGTGCAATCAGGTGGTCGCGCATCATTCGATCCGCCCGAGCCCGCAACCGACCTAGTGCGACGGTCACCTTTTGCTCACTATATTCTTCCAGCAGTTCATGCAAACGCTCTTCACCTAGATCGAGGGCGTTAATTTGGCCGTTCAAATCACCATAAAGCGAGTTAGGAAGTCGCGAATTGGCCGATAAAATGTTGACGATATCAGACTTTAGAACACCTGCATCAAATAGTTTAACCGGCGGGATTAGCATGCCTTCTTGGAAGGATTCGGTGGCTTCGGGGTTGTAATTGCCGGGTACATTGCCACCCACATCGTGCCAATGTCCAACAGATGCCAGATAACAGAACACCTCACCATTACGATAAATCGGCTTTACCAACCGAAAATCAGACAGGTGCGTACCACCTTCATAAGGATCATTAAAGATAAATACATCGCCCGGTTGTAACCCGCCTTCGCGTTCTACCTTGTCGATAACCGCCTTTACCGCAAAGGCCATAACACCCACAAAAATAGGCAAGCCAGATTTACCCTGAACCAATGTCTCACCGGTTATAGCGTCGTATATTCCGTGGCTAGCATCATGCGCTTCGGCAATAATGGGATTGAAAGCCGATCGGAAGAGGGTCGCATCCATTTCGTCGGCAATCTGTTCAAGGCGCCCCTTTAGAATGGCAAGGGTAACGGGATCTATATTTACTTCGGTCATAAATTAACGATCCATCTCATAAAAATTCAAAAATTTGGGCGCTAGCTAGGTTTGGTTAGTCTTTATCTTCGTATTTGATCCCTAAATCAAGCAAGGCATTAGTCTCAATGACATCATTCAAACCGTTAAAATCATACATTTTTTTAGCAAATTTGGTGTTGTTTCCATTGGCTATCAATTGCCCAAAATAATCGGTTAGATGGTGGGCAATGGCTCGTACCGCACCCCCTGGGAAAATGGCAATTTTATAGCCAATCTCGGCCAGTTCGTCGGTTGATTGGATCGGCGTTTTACCACCCTCAACCATGTTCGCCAAAAGCGGGATACGCCCAGCAAACTGAGCCGTTAGCTGTTTCATTTCATCCAGAGATTGTGGAGCTTCGATAAACAGAATATCGGCCCCCGCCTCGCAATAAGCCTCTGCCCGGTCCACCGCCGCCGAAAGTCCCTCAACCGCGCGGGCATCGGTGCGCGCTATGATCTGCATGTCTTGATTGTTGCGGGCATCGAGCGCCGCCTTAATCTTACCAACCATCTCTGCCTTTGAAATGAGTGTCTTGCCGTCGAGGTGGCCACAGCGCTTTGGAAAGGCTTGATCTTCTAATTGGATGGCAGCAGCACCCGACCGTTCAAAACTCCGCACCGTGCGTTGAACGTTGAGTGCGTTGCCAAAGCCATTATCCCCATCAACAATCACCGGCGTTTCTATGCGATCGGTAATGGCGGCAAGAGTATCATTTACTTCAGAAACCGAGACCAATCCTAAGTCCGATATACCAAAGCGCGTATAAGCGAGACTAGCACCAGAAAGATAGACCACCTTGGCCCCTGCGTTGGTTGCAATTAATCCAGATAAGCTATCGTAAATTCCGGGGGCGAGAAGCAAATTGGGTTCCGCCAGTAAGACAGGTAAATTCATTATTTTTCCCTTTCGTCTGCATCCGCCAAAAAGCGTTTTTCAAGATGCGGAACCAATCCGCCATCAAGTATCATTTCTCGCAAAAATTGGGGAAGTGGCTCAAGCTCGATGGTCACGCCATGATCAGCTAAAACCAGTTCGGCAGTATCAAAAGTAAACCGCACTGAAGCCCCGTCTTCAAGTTTGGGATGGGCGAACGCCGCGGGCGATATGGTAAAGGCTGGCAGCCCCAAATTTATTGCATTTCGGTAAAAGATACCCGCAAAGCTCGGCGCAACAACAGCCTTGATTCCGAGGAATTTCAAAACTTCTGCAGCCTGTTCCCGCGAAGATCCAACACCCATATTCGGCCCAGAAAGCATTACATCACCTGGCCGAACGGCGTCGGCAAATTCTGGTCTGATAGCACCAAGACAATGAGTCGCAAGCTCTGCTAGCGGTGATTTCATATAAAACCCAGGTGCCAGCACATCAGTGTCGATTAGCTCAGTAAATTTCCACAAACGCGGCATATCAAAAACTCTCCACCACCTGACGTGGATCAGTCATAACACCGGTTAACGCTGACGCCGCAACAGTATAAGGGGAGGCTAGATAAACGGCGGAACTAGCGGCGCCCATACGGCCTTTGAAATTACGTGCGGTTGAGGAAATACACACTTGATCCTCGGTCAATCTATCATCGCCATATCCAGCACAAATACCGCATGAATTGCCTAAAAATTCAGCTCCTGCATCCTCGAGGATTTTCATGATCCCGTCTTCACGCGCGCGCTCCTGATCCTGGAGGCTAGCCGGTGCCACTTTCAATGTGACCCCCTTAGCAATATGCTGGCCATCCAAAATTTTTGCCGCCGCCAATAGATCAACATATTTGGCCCCGGTACATGCGCCTATATAAGCAATGTCAAACGGGGTATTGCGGAACGCCTCGGCATCATCCGCATTTGCCGGTGAATGCGGTGCCGCGATTTGCGGAGACAGGCTGGCCGCATTAAAGCTAAGCAAGTTTTCTGGCTTGTCCGGCACCTCAATTTGATAATCGCACCAATCATCCGCCACCACTCCGCCCGCATTTTCAATATAGGCAATTGTGGTCTCGTCTGGCGCAATTAACCCAGCCTGCGCGCCTAATTCTGCCGCCATATTCGACAATGTCATGCGATCCTGCATACCCAGCGCGCGGATCGCCTCACCTGCATATTGAACAGCCTGATAACGCCCGCCGCCCATGCCAATCTTGCGGCAGATTGCCAACATCATATCTTTGGCGGTTACAAATGGAGAAAGCTGGTTATCCCACTTGATCAAAATCGTCTCTGGAACCTTGAGCCAGATCGAGCCAGTGGCGAGCACGCCGGCCATTTCGGTTGCACCGATGCCAAACATATAAGCTCCAAACGCTCCCCCAGTTGGCGAATGACTATCGCCACCAACACAAAACTTTCCAGGCGTTAAATGTCCGCGCTCTGGTAACACCACGTGACAGATACCTTGTTCATCATAGAAATTCTCGATGTCCTGATCGCGCACCCACTCTCTGGTCAAAGCCTGAATTGCGCGCGTTTCGTCATTATTTGCTGGCACATAATGATCGGTAACAACCACGACCTTTTCTTTATCCCAAACCCGGAGATTCAGTCTATCAAGGATCGGCTTGACTCGGCGCGGCCCACCAGAATCATGAATCATCGCCAAATCAACGTTGCAAACTACAACATCGCCGATGGCAAAATTTTCGAGACCTGACGCCTTCGCAATCAATTTTTGTGAAAGTGTTTCCATCCAAAAATACTATCACAAAACCACAGAAACCTATAAGATTTTGAACATTAAACATCCACAAAATAAGGTTTTTGATAGCTATCAAACCCAGAAAATATACCGGTATAAATACCAGAAAGTTTACGGTAGCTGACACAGCATTGGGAGCCCACGAAATGCCGCTGATTGAATGCACGCTGATCAAAGGATATGACAGCAATACCCGGCGAATAATTGCAGAGCGCATAACCGATGCCGCCTGCTCTGCGATTGGTGCTGCGCCTGAATTTGTGACAGTAACTATCAACGAGGTTGCAGCTGATAATTACATGCGTGGCCGCACTGGCCGCACCCCAGCAACCGCACCAATGCAAGCCAGTGATGTCGTTCGAGCCTATCTAACCGCGATGCAAAACCGCCAATTGGGCGAGGCAAAGATGTATCTTGCTGATGGTTTTGTGATGACATTCCCGGGCGGAGTGACCTTCACCCAGCTAGAGGAATTGATAGAATGGGCAAAACCGCGCTATCAAAGAATTGCTAAAACTTTCGGAGGATTCGACGTCGCCTATCACGGGCTCGATGCCGTGGTTCATTGCCATGGAACATTGAACGGCATTTGGCCCGACGGGAGCACCTTTGAAAACATCCGCTTCGCCGACCGATTTAGTTTGTCGGGAACCAAAATCACCTCGCAACAAGTGTGGAATGACCTAGCCGAAGCAAACCGATGATTGAAATGAGTTGACGATCTTAACCGAAGAGAAAATGATGAGCAATAGCCAATTACAAGATTTAGTTCAAACATACTTTCGCGGTGTTGATGATGAAGATATCGCACTGGCACTCAGCACCTTGTCGCATGATTGCCGGTTTTCCATTGAAACCCATGGCGTTGTGCTAAATGGGCATGAGGAAATATCTGGCATGTTTAAACGGCTGTGGTCGTCCCATAAATCAGTGCGCCATGACAAATTTCACTTTGTCGAAGATCCGGTGAATAGCGTTATCGCCGCTCGCTTTCGGGTAACCAATCAACTGCCCGACGGAAAGCTGGTCTACAAATCAAATTGCAACTTTTTTACCTGCGCTGACGGCGTCTTTACTGAGGTTCGGGTCTATATGGCTGGCGAGAATACCCTCGACCATAAAGGTAAGTCATGATCCCAAGTGCTAATTTACTCAATGCTTAGACTTGCTCAATGCTCAAACTTATTGGCCGCCGCCAACATCGATTTAATCATCTCATTTCGGGACACTAATGATTTTGGATAGCTAGCAAGACTATGGCTCAGCCCAAGGCTAAGGAGTGATTCTACCGTCTTATAAGTGAGCGGTCCGGGATTTATAACAGGCACATCGAGGGCGGCGACAAGATGCGCATGAGCTTGATGCATCGTCGTTGATCCCAAAATGATGACCTCGGCGCGGTCTTCTTCAATTGCCTGTCGCGCGGCGGCCTCAAGAAGCGGAAAAATATCATCTTCCCTGCCGCCCAAAAGTGCCTGATTATCTGGCGCAACATCGATTGAGCGAACCGAAGCCAAGGCATGCGAAATACCGAGATCGCTGATTGTTTTCTCATAAAGATGACGCCATTTTTGCCACATGGTGACAATCGAAAACCGACTACCGAGCATCATCGCTTCTAGCATCGCCACACGCCCCGGACCAACAACCGGAATACGCAATATAGAACGCAAAGCGGCCACTCCTGAATCACTCATTGTATCGATACAAACCGCATCAAACCCTTCCTCCTCCGCGCTAAGTCCTGCCTCGAGAATACCAATATCGGCCATCACCATATCGGCTTGGCTGACATAGTTGCGCGGTGCCGCTTTCACTGGGCGAAACGTGAAATTCAAATTGGGGCTAAGCTCAACAGCGGCGAGCTGGGCTTTGCGAGATTGCAGATTTTCATCCGACATAGGAAACGGCACAATGACCAAAATTTGCTTCATCAATTTACCCGTCTGTGTCAGTGTTGAGCTCTATCTTAATAAGGAAGTCATCTATGATCTCGCTTGTCAATAGAACTGTCTTCATCACCGGCGTTGGTTCAGGAATTGGCCTTTCCACCGCTATTCTAGCAAAGTCGCTTGGCGCACGTATCGCCGGAACTGTTATCGGTCAAAAGCAACTTTCTCAGGTTGATGGCATCATCGAGCCATCGCTTTGCTTCGTGCGCGATGTTACCGATTATGCGAGGCTCACCGATGCGGTGAACCAAACCGCTGATATTTGTGGCGGGCTTGACGGCGTCGTTGCAAGTGCAGGCGTAATCAAACTACTCACTAGCGAAAACACCAATACGGATGATTGGTTGCGCATTATCGATATCAATTTGAATGCCAATTTTCATCTAGCGAAAGCTGCCGCTCCGCACCTTCGTCAACATTCTCTGGCTGGCGCTGGTGGCTCGATGGTCTTTGTTTCAAGCCAGATTGGCCTTGTTGGACACCACAGAGCAGCGGCATATGCAGCATCAAAATCTGCAATAAACGGATTAACGCGATCCTTGGCATTGGAATTAGCAAGCGACAATGTTAGATCTAATGCCGTGGCGCCCGGCCCAATAGCCACGGACATGACAGCGGAAACCAGAGCCGATGCACAGCGCTCCCATGCATTATTGTCAAGCATTCCCCTTGGCCGTTATGGTGAGCCTGACGAAATAGCCAATGTGATTGCCTTCTTGTTATCACGGGCATCATCATTTGTAACCGGACAAGTAATTGTCGCCGATGGTGGGTTTACCGCGCAATAAGACGGCGCTTACAAGCACTATAGGCCCAGATAGGATTTCTTTAAATCAGTATTCTCGCGCAATTCTGCCGCTGGGCCCGAAATAGCCACGCTGCCTTGTTCGATCACATAAGCACGATCAGCAATTGCTAAAGACTGGATTACATTCTGTTCAACCAGAATTACCGCTAGTCCAGTATCATTGATCTTTTTGATAAGAGTAAACATTTGCTCAACGAGAAGCGGCGACAATCCTAATGACGGCTCATCAAGCAACAACACTCTTGGTTCACTCATCAGGCCACGACTAATAGCTACCATTTGCTGTTCACCGCCAGACAATGTCCCGGCGCTCTGCGTCAACCGACCTCTCAACCGCGGAAAAATATCAAGGGCCATTTCCAAATTCGCCGCCCGATTTGCCTTGCCGCGTCGGTAGCTGCCAAGTTCCAGATTGTCTTTTACCGTAAGGTTGGGAAATAGCTTGCGCCCTTCAGGCACATGAATAAGCCCCATATCGACAATATAAGCGGGCGGACGACCAGAAATCACTGTATCTTCAAACATTATTTCACCAGCGGTTGGAACAATCAGGCCTGACATAGTGTTGTTCAAAGTGGTTTTACCAACACCATTACTGCCCAGAACCGCAACAATTTCACCGGCACCAACCTCTAGCGAGATATCCCGCAACACATTCACAAAACCATAGCCGGCAGACAGTCCCTTTATCGAGATCATTTTTTATCCCCACCCATCATAGTCTTTGCGGCTCCATGACCCAGATAAGCTTCGATAACACCCGGGTCAGAGGCAACCGAGCGCGGCGTACCTTTGGCAATCAGTTCACCATCATTTAGAACATAGGTGCGATCGGATAGGTTAATTACCGCCTTCATAACATGCTCAATCAGGAAGATAGTCACGCCACTGCTGCAAATTTCTTTGATAACATGCACCACTTCATCAATTTCAGTAGGGTTAAGCCCCGCCATAACCTCATCAAGCAACAACAGCTCTGGATTTGTCGCAAGTGCGCGGGCTAACTCTAGCCGTTTGCGCGCGGCAACGGTCAAACCATCAGCAGGCTTATACAGCTGTGAGGTCATTCCAACCATCTCGGCAACCCGTTCCGCAGTCTCGCGGGCAATGAATTGGTCACTGGTGTTGGCATAGGCCCCCACCATGATGTTTTCCAGAGTGTTCAGACCAGCAAAGGGTTGGGTGATCTGGAAGGTGCGAACCATCCCCATCTTGCAGATTTTGTGCGGCTTTAACCCACTAATCGAATTATTATTCAGCGTTATCTCACCCTCATCCGGCTTGAGGAACCCGGCAATAATAGCGAACAGCGTAGTTTTTCCAGCACCGTTTGGGCCGATGAGCGAGACAATCTCGCCTCGCGAAACAGAGAGGTCAACCGATGATACAGCAACCAAACCGCCGAAGCGTTTTGTTACCCCACGTACATCAAGCATCTTTACTCTCCAGCTCGTTCTTGGTCGTTTCAAGAGAGCCACCCAATATATCTTGACGTTTTCTGAAAAGCCCCATCAAACCGTTTGGCAAATAGCTGATGATAAAAATCAGGATAACCCCATAAACAATCATGCTCAGGCCCGGCGTGTCGATAAAGTTACGGGTGATTTCATTGACCATATGCAGAACAAATGCGCCTACAAGCGGTCCAAATACAGTGCCCATACCGCCAACGATTGTGACCAGCAGCATTTCAACTGACAACGCTATGGAATAGGCAATCGGTGGATCGAGATAGAGGTATTTTTGCGCATAGAATGTACCAGCTGCGCCACCCATCGCGCCCATAATCATTATCGCGTAGATCTTACAGCGCAATGTATCGATACCCAGCGCCTCGGCTGCATCCTCATTCTCACGGATCGCCGCTAGTTGAGCACCAAAGCGAGAGCGTTCAAGCCAAATCGCAACCGCAATTGAGATAGCCAGCAATATCAATGAGAAATAATAAAAGCCCGTTGGCGTATCAAATTGCAGGTTTTTCAGACTTGGCGCGTAGGTCAGAAACAAGCCAACACCACCGCCAGTAAATTCCACTGAATTCGCCAACACTCTCAATAGCTCGGCAAATGCGAGCGTGATCAGCGCAAAATAAGATCCGCGCAACCCAGCGCGAAAACTCATATAACCAACAATCAGGCCAAGAATGGCACCGGCCGCTACCGCCGCAAAAATGCCGATGATCGGCGGGATGCCAAAGGTGGTTAGTAATATTGTCGAAGTATAGGCACCTGTACCAAAGAACATCACCCCGCCAAAGGAGAATTGTCCGGCGTAGCCGCCCAGAATATTCCAAGACTGGCCGATATAGGCCGTGAAAAATATTAATGTCAGCACATCGAGATAGAATTTGTTAGTGATAAATGTTGGTGCAACAAGCGTAACGACAGCCGCTATCAGCAAAAAGATCATGCTTTTTCTGCCAGCGCTTATACCGTTTGCAGCTTTTGGGAGCTTCAATTTTCCAAGAAGGGTCATCACACTTTACTTCCAAAAAGACCCGTTGGCTTAAAAATTAGGATAATGATAAAGATGAGGGAAATGCCAATCTGGCCCAGACTTTCACCAAGAAATAAACCACCAACAGACTCCGTTATGCCGATCACAAAGCCACCCAAAAGGGCACCGATTATGCTACCCATGCCGCCAAGAACAACGATGGTGAAGGCAATCACCACGAAAATATTGCCGGTGTAAGGATCAACATAAAAGATCGGCAGCAGCATACAGCCAGCGGCGCCAAGACACGCAATACCAATTCCAAACGTCACCGCAAAAATATGCTCAACATCAATGCCGACAAGACGGGCGCCCTGTCTTTCTTTGGCAACTGCGCGAATGGCCTTGCCAAGATCGGTTAGGCTCATCAACGCCCAGAGCAATGCACAGATTAGCAGAGACGCAAAGAATGAAATGATTTTTGGGTAGGATAGAAACACAAACCCAAGATCAAGCGCGTCGTAGCTATAGGACAAGTTTACCGTCTGTTGGTCGCCAGTAAAAAAGAACAATGCCGAGTTTTCTATGATGATCGACAAGCCTAGGGTGATCAGCAAGATGTTCTGATCACGCCCCTTGGATAGTTTGCCGATACCCCATCGATACAACACATAGCCCAAAATAAAGCTGGCTGGCGTTACAATCAAAATAGCTACATAGGGATCGATGTTGAATAATTTAAAGAGGAAAAAAGCACTGTAGAGCGCCAGCATTAACATCGCACCATGGGCGAAATTAATGATGTGCAAGACCCCATAAATGAGGGTAAGACCAAGCGCGACGAGGGCATAAATGGCCCCGTACATCAAACCGTTCAAAACCGCTGCTGCGAGCATTAAACACCCCCCCCTTGCACACTAATTTCGTAATGACGTTAGTGAAGCAAAAAACAAACTATGCAGGCAGCGCGTAGCCGCCTGCATAGATATCGGATAGCCTTACCCGCGCGGGAAGACTGCCTTTGATGAGGCATATTTGGACGGTGCAATGATCTGCACGTCACCCTTTTGCGCCTGAATAGCGACAGCGCGTGAGCCCATGTTCTGACCATTAACCATCTTGGTCTTATCATAAGGCATGAAGTCAACATTGATTTCAGAAGTTGCTAATGCCGCATTCACCGCATCACTATCAGTGGTGCCTGCGCGCTCAAAGCCGTCAGCCAGAAGCATGATAGACATGTAGGCACAATAGACTTCAAAGGTGAAGTATTTGCCATCGGCCTCAGTTCTCTTGCGCATCGCCTGACCTGATGCTGAAGCTGGGTTATACCAGTGGTTGACATCGATCATGTTTTCAGCGATTTGCGGCAAATCATCAACAAATTTAAAGTTGAAACCACCCCCAAGAACTGAATAGCTGGCCATGAAATCAACACGCTGTTGGCGCAATGTTTTTGCTAACAACACATATTCACCAGGATAATTGATTGGCATAACAATATCCGGCTTTGCTGACTTGATCCGCAAGGCAATATTATCAAAGTTACGGGTTGGGTTGGCGTGCTTGATAGTGTCGATCACTTCCAGATTATGCGCTTTCAACGCTTCAGTCATCAGCTTAGCTGTGCCTGTACCAAATTCTGACTCCTCATGGACGATGATTACAGACTTCGCTGGTGAACCAGCCATTTTGTTGATCTCGCCTAAGTTTGTCGCTGCATCCTTGGCAATCCGGCCATAACCGTCAGCCATGCGGAATACATTCGAAAGGCCGCGCTGGACCAATTTGTCTGATACGCCCACATCGATAGAGAACGGAATGTTGTATTTAGCGGCTGCAGCAGAAGCGGCAAGACCAACGGCTGACTGGTAACAGCCCTGAAGGGCGTGAACACCTGCTTCGTTCATCTTTTCAACTTCGGCTGCGCCAATTTCTGGCTTAGTCTGTGAATCACCAAGAAGTGCCTCAAGTGGAGCACCGCCCATCGATTTGATGCCACCAGCTTTATTGATGTCGGCGATTGCCATTAATGCACCATAACGCAACTGAGCAGCCGGGTAAGCGGCCCAGCCAGTCGCTGGATGGATCAAACCAATTTTGACAGGTTTTGCTGCCTTGGCAATCGTTGGAATCACCAGTCCGGATGAGGCAAGCGCGACTGTAGCTGATGCGCCACCGATGAATCTACGACGCGAGCTAGTGAATAGATCAGAGATTTTAGTCATATTAGTCTCCCTATAGATTTTATTTATATAGCTTTACAATACGTAAGCATGAATTTGATTTTCAATTAGTAAAAGCTAATAAACTTATCTTTGTCCAAAGAATAATTTCTAATATCCTCAACCCCTGTCAACGTGGTGGATTTAAATGGTGTCAAACTATCTTGATAAGTTAACGGCGTTCATTGAACGGACTGAATATAGTGTAATCCCTATAGGAGCTCGAAAACGGGCGCAGTTAATTATCGCGGATTGTGTCGCCGCAATTGTTGGGGGAATGGCCGAACCCGAGATGGAACTTCTTTTTACCTCAATGTCAGGATCGGTCCCCGCACCAGAAGCCGCGCCAACATCCGCACAGATATTAGGAACACAGCATCGAATCGACGCTATCAATGCAGCATTGATCAACGGCACCGCTGGAACCGCACTTGAAATGGATGAAGGCCATCAATTCGCCCGAGGGCATCCCGGAATGCATGTATTTCCCGCTTTGCTCAGCGCCGCGCAGGTTAAGCCGGTTTCCGATGAGGCCTTTTTAACAGCCTTTATAGTGGGCTATGACATTGCTGCGCGCATAGGGATTGCGACTGCGTTAAATGGCAACATGCACCCGCACGGCACATGGGGCGGCCTTGGCGCCGCGGCGGCGCTGGCGAGCCTGTACCGGCTAGATGCGGCGCAAATTAAAACCTACCTCAATATTGTCTCTAGCCTCAGCCTTGCTACCAGTCGCCAAACAATGCTCGAGGGTGGTACTGTACGCAATGTCTATACCGGTGTTTCCAACCAAATGGCCCATATTGGCTATCAGCTATTGCAGGCTGGGTTTAGCGGTGAGGTTGATGGCATAAAATCAGTGTTTGGTGGAGTCGTGTCTTCGTCTTTTGATCAAGAAAAAGCCTGTGAACTAATCGGCACGCGCTTCGAGGTCACCCGTAATTATTTCAAACTACATGCTTGTTGCCGTTATAATCACGCGGCGCTTGATGCGTTGTGGCAATTGATGGGTGCGCATAGCGCCTTGGCCGATATCACCATGATCAGCGCGATTGACGTAAGTAGTTATTGTCTGGCCGCTGAACTAGTTGATCCAGCGCCGCAAAATGTATTGGCTGGCAAGTTCTCGATCCCCTTTGCGATAGCGACAACATTAGTGAACAGGTCTTCAAAGGTACATAGTTTCACGAGTGATGCAGTTGCCAACCCAACAATTTTGGCATTGGCCCGCAAAGTTACCGTGCGCGAAGATCCCGCCATGTCAGCCAAATTACCCGATTTGAGGCCCGCAACGGTGACCATCACGCTGGCCAATGGCGATGTTCTGGAAGCTAGTGTAGAGACTAATCGAGGCGATTGGCAAGACCCCTACACGCCAGCGCAGATCAAGGAAAAATATCTTAGCCTGACTACCCGTATCTGGTCTGATGAAAAGGCTGAGGATGTATTTGCTGCAATCATGAATATGGATAACGCAACGGCGCCATCCACCTTCATAGAGCGGTTATAACTTCGCATTAAGCCGGCTGTGAAACGGTTTCTCAGCGTTTTGATATCAACAGATTGATCGAGAACAGGGCATCAACTAAATGCAGCACCTAACGTCATTGCTTCATTTCCACAAAACCGCAATGCAGTTAGCGATGAAATGATGTTGATTTTTGACGGTGGGGTCTTCGAGGTGAGGACATCATAATAGCACTTGCCTGCGGGGCCAATTTTGTTATGGCTGGCCAGCTTTTTTCCCTATGGATTAGGAACAGATGGTAAAAAAGGAGTTCACTGCATTGCCAATATTCTTGCCGAAGAAGTGGAGATTGCCATGGGGTTAATTGGTAAAACTGAACCAATCGCGAATGTTTTAAATAATATTGTGGCATGACCCTTCAAGCTTTTAGATCACCGCTGCTTGTTACGTGAACAAATGGTTCGTTGATCTTGGGCCATGCTGAGCCTCGGCATCAATTTTTCGCAAGTTCAAATCAAAAACCTCCGGACATTCAGTGAGTTTATAAGATTGCCTTTGAAGTAACCCCGGTGCTTGGTGCTTGGTGCTTGGTGCTTGGTCCACGGACCTTGGAACAGTGTTAGTGTAAACCATTTATAAATCGAGGCATGGCAAGTTACACTTCAACAATTATATGAACCACACATCATGCCTTGGTCAAACACGTCAATGAACGCAGCAATAATTTAGACAGCAAAAAAGCGGCCTCGAATGCGAGATGGCTAGTTAGCTATAAACATATAAAGAAGTTGGTTGCGTGGGGGCGCAGAACCGCCGTTATTTCCAGCTTAATTGCGCAAAATTTGAAAATCAATTTGACCGTTCTAGTATCGTGCAGGTCAAAATCTTGCACGCTGGGGGCGGGGTGATACATCACTAGTAGTCAGCCCGCCCTGCAAACCTACGCCTAAAATAATAGCCACCGTCGCAGAAGCAGCAAATAGAAATGCCACAAACGCATTAAAAACTGCGGAAAATATTTGGTTAAACAACGTATCTTTAACCTTGTTTGACAAAAAGCTCGTAAGCCCAGCTAGCTTACACCTTGTTAGAGTTAAATTTGAAATATTTCAATTGGCCAGGCTATTTATAGCAAAATCAACCATACAGTTTAAACTCAATCGTGCCACTTTTGCTTCACGAAACAGGTAAAACGCCTCCTTGTCAAAAGCGTGCCTCAATCAAATGAGTAAATGCTATATGTTGGAAGTTCTCTGAGTATATAACGCTGAGAATACGCTTCTACCGTTCGAATTTAGGCATTAATCTTATTAAATCTTTTGTATAACTGTGCTGAGGCGATGTAAAAATCTCCTCCGCAGGACATTCTTCAACAAGGCTTCCATTCTTCATGACTGCAATTCGATCACAAACCTGCCGCATAACCGGTAAATCGTGGCTAATAAACAAATATGTCAGGTTCAATCGTTGTTGAAGATCCCTGAGCAGATTCAAAATCTGCGCTTGAATTGAAACATCTAAGGCTGATGTAGGCTCATCACATATGAGAAACTTGGGTCTAGAGGCCAAAGCACGAGCGATAGAAATACGCTGGCGTTGTCCGCCTGAAAATGCATGTGGGTATTTGCTTGCTGCACCGGATTCCAATTCTACCAAAAACAATAGATCATATACCAGTTGTTGCAACTCAGCCTTACTTCCCTCAAATCCTCCGAGCAACAACGGCTCAGAGATAATCTGTTCAACTCTCATTCTCCCATTCAGCGACGAATAGGGATCTTGAAAAATCATTTGAATTTTGCGCTTCTTCTTTTTGTCTTGAACTGATTTGATGCCATTTAATAAATCTAAACCGTCGAATAACACTGACCCATCGGTTGGTTTATGAATGCCCGAGATAAGCCTTGCAATTGTCGACTTACCAGAACCACTTTCCCCAACAATCCCATATGTTTCACCATCTAAGATTGAGAAGGTTACATTATCAACAGCTAACGTTGATTCACGCTTAGGGCTAAAAATTGAACTGCGCGCGTTAAAAACTTTAGTGAGGTTCTGCACCTTTAAAAGCTCTTTTTCGGCGGCAGGTTCATAGACCTCTTTTCCAACCCAATGTGATTTCAGATCAATGGATTTCCTGTCGTGTCGATCTTTTGCAAAGTCAACGTGAGTAAATCGATCTATTCGACGATTTGATGGGGGAACAGCAGATATCAGTGCCTTTGTATATGCATGTTTAGGAGACGCAATCAGACTTTTTGTATTATCTGTTTCAACAATTTTTCCCCTATGCATCACTGCCACTCTATCGGTTGTTTCTGCAATCACCGCCATATCATGAGTGACCAGAATAACACCAACATTTTTGTGGTGACATAACGTGCGGATTAGCTTCAGTATAGTTGCCTGTATAGAAACATCCAACGCAGTTGTTGGCTCGTCTGCGATTATTAGATCCGGATTGCCCGCTAACACTAAAGCAATAACAACACGCTGTCGCATCCCACCCGAGAATTCATGGGGAAACTGCTTTATTCGTTCAGCTGGCGCACTAATACCTACCTCGCTTAGCAATTCCAACGCGCGCAGCTTTGCATCAGCTTTTGATAGGTCTGAGTGCAGTAGAACCGTTTCTAAAAGTTGTGCCTCAATTGTTTCTAGGGGGTTCAACGAAGTCATTGGGTCTTGGAAAATCATTCCCACTTTTTTCCCACGTAAGGAAATCAGTTCTTTCTTACTAAGCAGGTCAAGTCTCTGGCCATCAAATATAATTGAACCCCCCACCATCTTCCCTGGAGCTTGCAGAAGTCCCATTATTGCGTTCCCAATTGTAGACTTTCCCGCGCCTGATTCACCTACAATCCCAAGAACTTCACCTCTATCCAAATGCAAACTTGCGTCATCAACAGCCGTGAAATCACCAAAACGGCTAGGGTATCTTATTGTCAAATTTTCAATCGCAAGGAGCACTACTTTATTCCAACATTAGGATTTAGGGTGTTACGCAACCAATCCCCCAAAAGGTTTACCGAAAGTGCCAAAAGCAGTAGTGCTAATGAAGGGAAAAAAATAATCCACCATTCTCCCGAAAACAAAAACCCCTGGCCAATTCTTATCAAAGTACCCAGGCTGGGTTGTGTGGGTGGAGCTCCAACGCCAAGAAATGACAACGTGGCCTCGGAAATAATTGCCAGGGCAAGCGAGATTGTCGCGATAACTAATACCGAAGGAACAACATTTGGAAAAATATGACGGAATGCAATGGCAACGCGATTAACACCGATCAACTTAGCGGCTTCAACATATTCTTTTTGCAATTCGACCATCGCTGATCCGCGGACTACTCTGGCAAACTGAACCCAATCAGATAATCCAATCGACAGGATTAACACCCAAATTGCCACTTCGTTCCGCATTTCTGGTGGTGTAATCCCCTTTGCAATTCCATAAATTAGCATTGCAATAAGGATGGATGGGAAACTGAGTTGAATATCTGCAACGCGCATTATTATGGCATCTATAACACCCCCAGCCATTGCTGCAACTAAACCAAGCGCCACGCCCAATATCATTGCCAAAAAAACCGCCGAAAAACCAACAAAAAGGGAGATCCGCATACCAAACAAAATTGTTGACAGAATATCTCGACCTTGATCATCGGAACCAAAAATAAAGACGTCGCCAGTGAAAGCATTCGGCGCAAGCGGCGCGGAGAAACCGTTCATCAAATTCAGCGTCGCAGGATCATAGGGGGTATAGGGCGAAATAAATGGTGCCGCTATGGCAAAAAGAATCAGGCTAGAAGCTATAACAAAACTTCCAATCGCCACTGGAGCCCTTGAGAAAGAATAAATAAAATTCGACCTCACGAATTCTCGCCAACCCTCAATCACGAGGCTTCACCGATGCGAAGGCGTGGATCGATCATAACATAGAGGATATCTACTATGAGATTTATCGAGACAAACATTAGTGAAATAAACATTAAATAGGACGCCATAATTGGAATATCGACGAACTGCACGCTATCAATGAATAAAAGCCCTAAGCCAGGCCATTGGAATACAGTCTCAGTGATTATTGCGAAGGCAATAATTGAACCCAATTGCAAACCAGTAACCGTAATTACAGGCACCAAAGTATTTTTAAGGGCATGACGAAAATTGATCTTTTGTTCCGGTAAACCTCGCGAACGTGCAAATCGAATAAAGTCTGAGTTCAGAACCTCTGACATTTCAGATCTTACTAAACGCATGATCATTGTCATTTGATACAATCCCAACGTTACAGCAGGCAAAATAATAGCCTTGATACCGCTGACCGTAAGCAGCCCCGTTGACCACCAGCCAATTTGAACAGTCTCTCCACGGCCAAAACTTGGAAGCCAGCTGAGCTCGACAGCAAATAAATAAATAAGCATAATCCCAATGAGAAACGTCGGCAGGCTCACCCCAATCAGCGAGACCGTAAGCACAGTGTTGGTAATCCAGCCAAACGGTTTTATGGCCACATAAACACCGAGTGTAATGCCAACTATAATGGCTAAAAAAGCTGAAACAGATGCAAGTTCAATTGTTGCCGGCAGCCTTTCAATGAGCACCTCAACAACTGGCCTTCCTTGGCGGAATGAAATGCCAAGATCGCCTTGCGCTGCATCTGCCAAAAAATTCCAATACTGAATAAAGAACGGATCATTCAATCCTAACTTTTCGCGCAGCAATTCAATATCAGCATCCGTCCGCTCCTGCCCCATCATATTCTCAACAGGGTCTCCGACAAATCGAAACATTGAAAACGCAATTAACCCCGTCACCAGGAGTACAACTCCAGACTGTAACGCTCGACGAATCAAGTATTGGAACAAGCTCAGCTCCATAAATCTAGGGCAGGCTCCTTTTCAGGAGCCTGCCCAATTTCATCTATTTATTTGATCGTGAAATACTTGAAACGTGCGCGATCATCAGGTGAGACTGTTGTTTGAACCTTGTTAGCCATACCCCAGTTGAGAACCTGGTGGTGAATTGGCAAATAAAGGAGATCTTGCTGAATTTGTGCCCAGATTTCGGCAATAGTAGTGTCACGCGTCTGAAGATTTGTTTCAGACGCCAAACTAACAATCTTTTTATCGATTTCTGGATTAGAATAACGCGTTCCATTCCAAGAGCCACGCTTATCACCTTTAGTGTGGACAAGAAAGTTAAAGATATATTCCGAGTCATACGTTGGCACACCCCAACCGAGCATATAGAAGTCAGTCTGAAGTTTGCCAATCAAAGGGAAATGTTGTGCTTTTGGCTTGGCATCCAAATTTACTTTGATGCCAATCTGGCCTAACATGCCTACAGCCGCCTGACAAATTGCCTCGTCATTAATGTACCTGTCATTGGGACAGTTCAGAGTAATAGAAAACCCATCACCAAAGCCAGCCTTCGTCATTAAGGCTTTCGCATCATCGATGCCACCAGCAGGAATTGCGTCAAGCTCTTTAGTCCACCCGTTTACAAATGGTGGCATAGCTACACCAGCGGGAATCGACTGCCCGCGCATTACAACTTTTTGAATTGCTGCACGATTAATAGCTATATTCATAGCTTGACGCACACGAACATCAGCGAAAGGGTTTCTACCTTCGATATTGTCAGTTTTCAGATCATCGTCACCCTGATTCAAACCGAGAAAAATCACACGGTTCTGAGGTGCCTTAATTACCTTTAGTCCACTGTCATTATCAACTCTACTCAAATCTTGAACTGGGACATCTTGAATGAAGTCAACTTCCCCTGATAGCAAAGCAGCCACACGAGTTGCGGCATTTTTGATTGGAGTGTAGTTGATTTTTGTAATTTCTAGCGGAAACTGTCCCTTGCCCCAATAATTTGTATTTGATTCAAGAACTGTTCTACTATCAGTAACGCGGCTAACCAGCTTATATGGGCCGGTGCCATTGGTATTTTTGGCAGCAAACGTATTTTCACCACCCTTTACATCCTGGACCTTGACCGCTTTATTAGCCTCTGCCCATCCTTTGTCCATGATATAAATGTCGTTAAGGTTTGCCGCCATGATCGGATTCGGACCATTGGTTTCAATCTCAAAACCATATTTTCCAGCAGCGCGCACCTCCTTAACAGATGAGAGCAGCTCTTTCATATCGGAATTTGCGCTCATTGCGCGCTGAAAAGAGAAAACCACATCTTCAGAGTCAAATTCTGCACCATCATGAAACTTAACACCTTGCCGAAGTTTAAAAGCCCAGACATTTGGGTTTTGTTTGCTTGGCCCCCAGGCCGTCGCAAGCGCAGCAACCTGTTTACCCGACATATCTCGTTGAATTAAAGGTTCGTATATCTGGCTCGATAGAGCGTGAGTTGGCCCTTCATTTTGAGCATGCGGATCCATCGTTAAACTATCACCCGCTCGCGCCCAATTCAGAGTTTTAGCTATTGCTGTGTCCGCCATTAATGCAAAAAGCAATGAGGACAAAAATATCACTCTTTTTTTCATTGTTTGCCTCCCGTATCAAAACAAGTAACTTGTAATTTTATTCAGTCGATCACAACACATCTGAAAAAACTTTGCAATTCAGCCAGCGGCAGTCTAAGCAAAAAACTTGCCTCGGCCAAACCTGGATTTCAAAGAGGGCAAGACAATTAGCAAAACTGCGATTGCCAATAATACTGTTGTCATTGGCCTTTCCCAAACAAAAGAGACTCCATCATAAAGCTGTGAAGCCCGTGAAAAATTGTTTTCCAACATAGGGCCGAGAATAAAACCAATTAGCAGTGGAGCCAGAGGAAACGAAGCAAGTCGTAATATTGTTGCCAGCACTCCTAGCCCAACAAGAAACAAAAGCTCTGTCGGGTTGTTTTGCCCTATGTAGGCACCCATTAGGGTGAAAAATAAGATAAAAGGAATCAAAAATGTTCGAGGCACGGTCAGCACTTTGGCGATGTAAGGTATTAGCGGAAGGTTGAGGATCAGCAAAACCACGTTCCCTATGTACATTGATATAATCACAGACCAAAAAATCTCCGGCTGATCTTGCATCAATCTCGGTCCTGGCGATACATTGAGAGCAATCAGTGCGCCAAGTAATATCGCCGTTGTACCTGAGCCAGGTATTCCAAGTGTCAGGAGTGGAACAAATGATCCGGTACAAGCCGCATTATTGGCACTCTCTGGGGCGGCAAGGCCTTTTACTGAGCCCTTCCCAAAAAGATCCCGATCTGATGGCTTCGCAATATTCCGTTCTACAGCATAACCAAGGAAAGAAGCGATAGTTGCTCCAGCACCTGGCATGACGCCTATAAGAAACCCTTGAATGGATTGTCGAGCAATAACAGGTGCAATTTGCTTCGCTTCTTCCGCAGTTATTCTGAGATCTTTGATCTCAGAGGAGCCCTCACCCGACTTATCTGATCTTGACGGATCTAAAACCAAGAAAAGCGTCTCAGGGATAGCAAACATAGCCATTGCTAGAGTGATAAAGCCAATACCCGACTGCAAATCCATTAGACCCATCGTAAATCTTGGTAAGTTAAACTGTGCTCCCTCCCCAACAGTCGCCAACATAAGACCCATGACAGTCATCAGTAGCGCCTTAGTAACTTGGCCAGAACCTGCGAAAGCTGCAATCGCTGAGAGTCCCACGACCATCAATGCAAAATATTCTGCTGAATGAAAGAGAAGTGCGACGCTTGCAAGAGCAGGGGCAAAGAAGAGCAGCAGAATAGCACCAACTGTGCCCCCTACAAAAGACGCTATGGCGGCTACTGTGAGGGCTTTTCCCGCCTTGCCAGCGCGAGTAAGCGGGTAACCATCAAAACTTGTTGCAACTGTGGACGCGACCCCAGGTGCGTTGATAAGAATTGAAGAGGTTGAGCCACCAAAAATAGCGCCATAATAAACGCCGGCCAATAAGATCAGCGCAGCTGAGGGATCGCCAATAGATATTGCAACGGGTATCATTATCGCAATAATTGACATAGGTCCGAGGCCGGGCAGCATCCCTATGAAGGTGCCTATCAAACACCCTCCAACAACCATCAAAAAATTTTTGATCGACAGTGCTGTTTGAAGTCCAATAAGCAATCCTTCAACCATCATTTGAACCTCATCGCGTAGAAAGCCAGGATGGCAATGGAGACATGTAAATCCCCAGCACATCATCAACTAGATACCAGATTGAAAAGCTGGAAATCAGGCAAACAATAGCCAGCAAAAAGTATCTCTTCTCACCAAGAAGCAGGCTGCTGGCGAACAGGAAAATAAAAGTTGCGCCAATGAAACCTAACGGACGCAATACCGAAGCGTAGACGACCATGCCAAATATTAGCATAAAAGCATGGATGATTTTATAGGCCCGCCAATTAGAAATATCTAAATCGTCACCAACTTGCTTTTCTGATTTTTCAATATTTAAAAAAACTAAAGCACAAGCAATTAAACCCATCACAGAAAGAATCTTAGGGAAAGTAGAGGGCCAAACCGGGTTCCTTTGAAGAATTGGCGGCAAAAGGTAATCCATTTCAAAGAACGCAGTGTAACTGTAAACAGCTAGAACCAGCGCTAAAAACAAAGCTATGGCTTTTTCAAAATTCATACCGCCAAACCTTAATTTGAACCCACCCAACCGATTGGCTGGGTGGGCGATAGGAAAATTTATGCAAGTTTCTTCCCAAATTCCTCAGAAGTTACACTTTTAGAGGAACCCAAGCTTCTTCATCAGGTCACCGATTTCTTTTTCCTGTTGCTCAAGGAAAGCTCTAAACTGATCACCAGGATTATGAATATTTTCCCAACCGTTTCGAGAGCGTACCGCCTCCCACTCCGGGGTTTTATACATTGCTGCGATAGCGCCCTGATAAGCCGCTAGCTTGTCTTTTGGCAAACCAGGAGCTGCAAAGAACCCCCGCCAATTAACAAAGGAAGTGTTTATGCCCTGTTCCTTCATGGTTTTAGCGTCAGGATAAGCAGACACTCTATCGTTTGAGGTAACACCAATAATATTAACCTCACCTGCCTTTGCCATCGCTACAGCTTCAGAGAAGCCGGTAGAAAGAGCTTTAATCTCTCCAGAAAGCAAGCCTGCCATTGCTTTACCACCAGCATCGTATGCTACGTATTTGACATCAGTTGGGTTCGCTCCAGCAGCCTGCATCACCATTGCCGCAACCAAATGATCCATGCCACCAGGAACTGAACCTCCCCCAACAGCAACACCGTTCGGGTCAGCTTTGTACGCTTTAACCAAATCACTCATGTTTTTAATTTTGGAGTTCGATGGAACAACAAGGGCTGCATAATCTCCAATCGTTCCAGCGACCAAAGTTAGATCCCGAAAGTTTTGTGGAAACACCTTTGTGAGCGACCGAATGACAATTGGAGTCGAATTGACCATCAATGTACCATGATTGCTCTTGGCATTCTCAATCAAATATCCAATAGCTTTGCCGCCACCGCCGCCAGACATGTTTTCATATGTTGCAGACCCAACCAGCCCAGATTTGGTTAATGCTTCTCCAGTCCCTCTTGCGGTTCCATCCCAACCACCGCCGGCCCCACCAGGAATCAGAAAATGAATTGAGTCTACTTTCTGATGGCCGCCTGCATAACTGAAACTTGATATCATAATAGCAGAGGCCGCTACAGCAGCAGCGGCAAAAGCGCGTCGTGTAAACAATCTTTTAGACATTGTTATCTCCCTTTAATGTCTCACACCCACCAATATCAATTCAAAGGGGTGCTTTACCAATAGATCTAAACCTACTAACCTGACACCAACCTGACACCGCCTAAATGAAAAAAGTGACATGAAAGTACTGATTATAGAGGATACCGCGGAACTGGCAGAAGCATTGATTGATTTCTTCGTAATAGGGGGACACAGTGCTGACAGTGCCGGCGACCTGGCATCAGCTTACGATTTTTTATCGGTCTCACATTTTGATTTAATTCTTTTAGATATCATGTTGCCAGACGGAGATGGCCGGAGCTTGTTACGATCTGTTCGCGAAAAAAATGACAACATTCCAATAATTGTGATGACTGCAAAATCCGAAATCTCGGATCGAATAGATGTGCTTGACATTGGGGCGGATGATTACATCGTCAAGCCATTTGAGTTTGCAGAACTGGAAGCGAGATGTCGTGCAGTTCTGAGACGTCACAACGGTCAAAATCAAATCAAATTAAACTTTGGAAAAGTTAACCTTTTTCCACTTCTTGCAATGTTGGAATTTGGCGACGAGCAACAACAATTGCGAAATCGCGAACTTCGACTTCTCGAAATTTTCTTTAGCTCACCAAAAATATTGTTTTCAAAAGAGCAACTCACAGACAGGCTTTTTTCAATATCTGAAGACATAACTGAGAACGCAATTGAAGTTTACATTGCTAGGATAAGAAAAAAGCTTATCGGTAGCGGGTTAGAAATCACAACCGTAAGGGGGCTTGGCTATCGTCTCACAGAACAAAATACATAAAAAATTGAAAACAACGTTTTCAATAAAAAAGCGCTTGATGTTGTTATTGGGCACAGTTGCACTAGGTATATCTGCTGCTAGTTTTGCACTTATATATACTGTTGTTTCTCAGACCGTTGGCGCAACACAAGACCGCCTTTTGTCAGCAGCCATAGCATCGATTGTTGATAAGCTTTACACAGAAGACAAGGAATTTAGCTTAGACCTGCCCTATGACACTTTTTCTCTACTTGGAGCAATAGGTGAAGACAGAGTTTTCTATAAAATCAGTAAAAGTGAAGAAACTATCACAGGGTACGAAGACCTACCAAGCGTATCAAAGCCTGGCAACCTTCTGAAGCCAACCTTTGAAGAGTTTGTTTATCGAAATAAGACGGTAAGGGTGGCGGCTGCCAATTACCCCCTAATCGTCTCTGGTCAGACAGAAATCATAACTATACATATAGCCCAAACAAAAAACTTTGAAGAAGCCACCCTACGGAAAATAAAGGAAAACTTTATCCCACTGATCGTAATTTTCTTGCTTGCACTCATTTTTCTAGCGTTAATTGCTGCAAATCTAATCACAAAACCATTAAACCAATTCGCAAATAAAATTAAACGGCGTGGTCCAAATGATCTTCGCGATATCACCCAGGAAGTGCCTGAGGAAATCATCCCAGTCTTAAAATCTTTCAATGGCCTGATCACCAAATTGAGAAACACTCTTCAGCAAACTGAGACCTTTATCGCTGAGGCTGCACATCATATCAGGACACCATTAGCAGTCGTTAGATCTGAGAGCGAGCTTGCGTTACGCAAATCAAAGACACCCGAGAACCGAAACCATCTCAGGAAAATAATTCGTTCAGTTGACCAAACTAATAGATCGGCAACGCAACTACTTGACCATGCAATGGTTCTTTATCGTGCAGAGCGTCCAGAAAAGGTGAGCCTTGTTTTAAACGAGTGCATGTCAAATCTCGTACAGCAATTTGAACCAGCAGCAAGTTTGAAAGACGTAAATATAAACTTTGCGTCTGTTGTTGATATTGCCACAACTATGAAGGTTGATAGAAACCTGTTTGAAACAGCCGTTCGTAATTTACTCGATAATGCCATCAAATATTCACCAGCTGAAAAACAAATTGATATCAAGTGCCTAACTTCACGAGGCAAATATAAAATCGAAATTAGAAATGAATACAACAGCATTAAAAAATTAAAAATCAGCGATCTTTTCAAAAAGTTTAAGCGTGGTTCGAATGCACGCGAAATAGCCGGGTCTGGATTAGGATTGAGTATCGCCCGTGAAGCCATAGTCGCTTCAAAAGGAGATTTAAAAATACGACAATATGATGGGAATTTAGTATGCGCTACATTAACTTTGCCATTGTAATAGTTTTCTGGGCAGCACCTGTGTTTGGGTTGACGGTCGAATCTGTGTCGGACTATGGCCCATCAGACCAGGCTGTGCATCTTGAAATACTGTCCTCAACAGACAAAGAAATTTTTGAACCGGTTTTACAGAGATTTGTTGCTGAGTTCCCTGAAAAGAGGATCCGTTACACCGTCGCCTCAACCACTGATATTTCTACGTCTATTTCTAAATCTCAAAAAAACTTTGATTTGGTCATGTCATCAGCAATGGATCTTCAAATAAAATTGGCCAATGATGGTTTGGCAGCATCATTGGACTTGCCAGATTACCTCAATGTTCCAGATTGGAGTATATGGCAAGACCGTTTGGTAGGTTTTTCTGCTGAACCGATAGTGATGGTGGTTTCCCGAAAAGATTTTGTTGGTAAACACGTACCGGAAACCAGGAGAGAGTTGATAACTCTTATACGTAACGAACCCAATTTCTTCAGAGAAAAGGTGATAACATATGACGTTAACACATCTGGAGCGGGCTTTTTATTTGCCTCTCAGGATGTCAGGCAATCAGATTCATTTTGGAGATTGGCTGAAGTTTTTGGGGGCATAAAAACCAAGTTAGTGTGCTGCTCGGGAAACATGCTTGATGAATTAGAGAGTGGAAAAAGTATACTTGCCTACAACCTGATTGGTTCTTATGCCGAACAACATGCCAAAACCAGAAGAAATTTGCAGGTCGTTTATCCGAAAGATTATACACTAATTTTATTGCGCTCCGCCTTGATACCTCGCGAGTCAAAAAACAAACAAGCAGCTAGGCAGTTTCTTACTTATCTTTTGAGCGAGCGTGGACAAAGTCACATGACCAAAACAACTGGATTGTTATCACCAAAAAGCCAAAGCAAATTAAATCAAAGTAATTTTAAACCCATTCGACTAGACACCGGGCTTCTCGTTTATCTGGACAGACTAAAAAGAAAGAGGTTTCTACGTGAGTGGAACGAGGCACTGGTACAATGATCAAGCCTTTCGTTTGAAACTATTTTTAGCCTTTGACTAAAACTCTGAAATTAGGAATTAAAATTGCCTGAAGGTCACACAATCCATAGAGCCGCGAGGGATCATCAACGAATACTAGCTCGCCAGAAACTGATTGTTTCTTCACCA
>Ga0222715_10000339_pt1 | contig 46752 bp, 46 predicted proteins | sample C33_9DmetaG_FD_165056 | JGI IMG/M metagenome (GOLD analysis project Ga0222715, IMG submission 165056) | Estuarine water microbial communities from San Francisco Bay, California, United States - C33_9D | ecosystem: Environmental > Aquatic > Marine > Unclassified | place: USA: California...
AATTCCAATGGCTGTAGGAGAGGAAGCGCTACCAATTGTACCAGCATCTTTAATCTTGATATCGTCAGCAAACGTTACAATACCGTCACTAGCAATTCCGATAGCTGTAGGAGAGGAAGCGCTACCAATTGTACCAGCATCTTTAATCTTGATATCGTCAGCAAACGTTACAATACCGTCACTAGCAATTCCGATAGCTGTAGGCGAGGAAGCGCTACCAATTGTACCAGCGTCTTTAATCTTGATATCGTCAGCAAACGTTACAATACCGTCACTAGCAATTCCGATAGCTGTAGGAGAGGAAACGCTACCAATTGTACCAGCGTCTTTAATCTTGATATCGTCAGCAAACGTTACAATACCTGTTGAAGCTATAGTAATAGCTCCGGTAGAAGATGCTACCCCTATTGTCCCGCCATCTTTTATGAGAATGTCGTCTTTAAAAGTAACAATACCGGCGGAAGAAACAGTCATTGCGTCAGCAGCAGATGCCACCCCGATTGTTCCACCATCTTTAATCTTAATATCGTCAACAAAGGTAACTACCCCGTCTGAAGCAATCTGTATTGCTGCCGTAGAGCCTGCAGAGCCTATATTTCCGTCATTAGGAACAAGAACCCCTGCATCTCCTGAAAGTACTATGGATTCTGCAGTAATATGTCGAGCGTCTAAATTAGCCGCACTTGTTGCACTAATAGCAGTATTAGTATGAGGAGAAGAGGTATGAGCTACCACAACTTTGTTTACTGATTCGTCATAACCAACAAAAACATTACCTTGTGCTCCCCGACTCATCATAAGCCCTGTATCTAAACTAGGAGTTCCTGACGCCCCAGAAGCAGTTAAAATAATCCTATCTTCAACTGTTAGGTTAGTAACGTTTTGGTCTACGGTATCGCCACTAACTATTAAGTTACCTGTAATTGTTAAATCGTCCGACACAGTAACTGCGCCATCTCCGGCAACAGTAATAGCTCCGGGGGCGCTAGCTGACCCAATAGTGCCACTATCTTTAATTTTAATGTCATCCACAAAGGTTACTATACCGTCACTAGCGATACTAATAGCTGCAGGTGTTGTAGCGCTACCAATTGTCCCAGCGTCTTTAATCTTGATATCGTCAGCAAACGTTACAATACCGTCACTAGCAATTCCGATAGCTGTAGGAGAGGAAACGCTACCAATTGTACCAGCGTCTTTAATCTTGATATCGTCAGCAAACGTTACAATACCGTCACTAGCAATTCCAATGGCTGTAGGCGAGGAAGCGCTACCAATTGTACCAGCGTCTTTAATCTTGATATCGTCAGCAAACGTTACAATACCGTCACTAGCAATTTCGATAGCTGTAGGCGAGGAAACGCTACCAATTGTACCAGCATCTTTAATCTTAATGTCATCTACAAACGTTACTATACCTGTTGAAGCGATACTAATAGCGGAAGTAGAACTTGTAACACCGATTGTTGCAGCGTCTTTGAGGATGATATCATCTTTAAAAGTAACTATACCACCACTGCTAATTTGTACGGCATCAGTGGCTCCCACAGATCCAATATCTCCATCATTTGGAATTACAATCCCACCAGAATGAGTTGTTTGTTGACTGAAGGTTGTTTTACCATCCGAAGCAATTGCTATTGCATCTGTGTCAGATGTATGTCCAATGTTTGTTCCATTAACTATGATATTATCAACAGTTAAACTTGTTAGTGTACCTAATGATGTTATGTTTCCCTGTGCGGCAGTAGATAACGTACCAGAAAGACTAGTAGCACTTAAAGCTCCGACATTAGCTGATCCTCTAACATCTAATCTAAAAGGTGTTATAGAGCCATCTATGTCACCATTGCCCTCTCCAATAATAACGTTACCACCAACAGGGTTTGCCGAAGTTCCATACTGAATAATAACGTTAGCAGGACTTCCAATAGTTATAGAGGTAGTTTCGGGAGTAAGGTTAGATACTCCAAGAGAAGTAGATTCGTTTGTTGTAATAGTTCCTGTAAAATTTGTTCCAGCTAAAATACTGGCAATATTAGCTTCCGCAGCGTCAACGTTACCTTTTACACTATTAACATTAGCAGTAACAGTGTTAATATTAGCAGTAGTAGCGTTTAGGTTTGCTTGAACAATACCCGGATCTACACCGTCTTCTACATGTCTAGCTAAAATAACGTTATCACCAATGTGTCTAGACACAATACTATTATCCGCAATATTATTTGCAGATATTGCGTTAGACCCCATTACTGTACTTGTGACTTGGGTAACCATTAAATAATTCTCCTATTTATCAGAGTCTTCTTCTAGTTCTTTGAAAAATTCCTCTAAATAATCTTTTTGTTCTAGCTCTTCTGATTCTGTATCTTCAAAAAATTCTTTAATAAAATCTTCTACCTGCTCGTCTACTGAAGGAGGCTTGAGAAGTTCGTCCCATTCTTCTTCAACACAAGCCCTTGTAACTAAATCTCTAAAGTAGTCTTTTTCTTCTTCAGTTAAATCGGTATTAGGAGTATCATCTAAAAATTTCTTTTCATACATTTGCATTTCTGGTTTTTCTTCCATAAATACAGAATAACAAGAACCTTCTAAAATTTCCCCTAGTTTAGTTTCAGATTCAATAAATTTATCAAAAGGTAAACTTCTCTCAATTTGAGTTCCTTTTTCCCCTTTTTCAAATTTTCTATAACTACAATACACTAATTTTCCCTCTGTGTCAAAGGCATTAAATTTAACAATTTCCATAATTCTCTCCTTAAAGTTTTATAATAAAATTAACCACAACAGTTGGAAATATCATGTTGGGGGTAATGGCTGAGTGAGCTGCCACAGCTGTCACAGCTGTAGAACCACTAGCATCTTTAGCACCTGTTGAAAAGGTTGCTGTTGTTACTGAGTGCGCACTAATTGACGTAGATTCTGTTACTTTTGCAGAACTAGCAGACATTGCGTGGGTATGAGTTCCTAAAGTGCTATTATTTGCGCCTTTTCCAAGAATTAACTTGTCTCGTAAATCAGGAACGTTAAAGGTATTATTACCGTTTCCTGTTCCAAAAGAGGTACTCACTACTCCAAATAAATTAGCGTTAACTCCTGTGCGTGAAAGAGCACTTCCATCACATAACACATAACCGGAGGGCGCTGATGACCCCCCGTATGCAGAAATAACTCCTGTGGGTACTAACGCAGTTTCTATAAAATTGTCCAATTCATGTACTGATATTGAGTCTGCGGTTATTTTTACATTACTAACATTTCTATCAGTAATTTTTGCAGTAGTAACCGACCCAGCAGCAAACATAGCAGAGGTAACTGATCCGTTTGTAGGTGGTATGCCTACATCTATAAAGTTTGAAGCGCTATTAGCTCCTTTTACCATAAGGCGCACATTTGAGGCTGACGAATCAAGACTTACCATTAGTTCTCCGACTTGATAAGTTCCAATGTTAGCAGTAGCTCCTACAATGTTATTCTCATATCTTGCCCCAATACCTACTCTTGTAAAAGTACCTCCAGGTCCTTCTCCGCCTTTTACGTCTGCAGTAGGTACATTTACATATAAAGCTTTGGTGCTTGAATTATAGTGCAAAATACCCGATGTCCTAGAGTCGGTAAAGGCTACAGTACTTCCTCCGTCATCTTGAAAATTTGCCGCAACAGGTCTTGCGTCAGAATAAAAATTTTGTGCTAAAGATTGTAAACTACCATTTATTTGTCCACGAAACGCAGACAAAGCAGTAGATGCAGATGTTAGCACAAAAGTATTCGAAGTTCCTATAGCCATTAATATTCTCCTTTTATGTTCCTAAAGCTATTAAGTCCACAACAGTTCCTACTGCTGGTTCCGAGTTTGAACTGAAAATTACATTGATATTCGCTCCAGTTCTAGTTGACCCTAACACGAAGCAAACAGGTGCTGCGGATACATTTGCAGTGCTTACAATAGTGGCAGAAAATGTGGGAGTATCAAAAAAATCCGTACTTGTATAGTCAACTGCAGTATTTCCGCCAGTGTCACTATCTCCTGCAAAAGTAACTCTAGTTCTAAATTCTTTACTAGGTGAGTCAACCGTGTATTCAAATTTATCAAGAGTATAATTAACTTCTTGAGGTTTTGAATTTGTTACCGTATGTTTAAATTGAAAGAAACGAGCTCTTCTATCCCCTACAGCAAAATTCTGAAATCTATCTCCTAAATTTCCTTGAAAAGTACTAATATTTACATTTCCGTTAGCAAAAAATGGGTCTGTTTCTGAAGTTCTAAGTTCAATTACACTCGTATCTAAAGAGTTAGAATCTCCTAAGAACGTAGTTGATCCAATCGAAGCGTCAGAAAACTGGTTTAGATCTACTAGTTTATAGGATGAGGTTTTAGTTGTCAAGTTAGCAAATGTATTACCTCCTGTAGATACCCCGTTAGCATGGAACACTTCTCCTAACAGAACTGCATCAGCATTAATTACACTTGCAATTAGTGCATAAGAGTTAGCGTTAGAAGTGTCATCTACATGTTGTCCATCAGTAGTTTGGCTGGCATTCCAAATAGCATACACGTTACCAGAGGCACCTCCGCTTATCAAAGTTTTATTTAAATCACTATAAGTTACTGTAGCAGCACTAGTATTAGAAAACCCTAATACAGTGCCGATTCCTTGAGAGCCTCCTAAAGCGGTATCATGTAAAATACTAGCGTTAGCTACGTCATCTTGTGGCTCTACAATACCAAAAGCAATATTGGTGTGTAAAGAATTAAATGTAGTAGTGGTTGTAGCAGTTCCAACAATGTTAGCCGTGAAACTAATTGTTTTAACTTGTCCTATATCTCTAATAGGAGTTTGGTATGTTGCAGAAGATTCTGCTAACAAGTCCGTAGGTGACCCAGAAATAGCAGAGTATCCAGTAGTAGTTCCATTAGCATTATCTATTATATGAGAGTTAAAAGAGCCCGGTACTCCTGCATCGAAATGAGAACTTAGACCCCCGGTGTTAGAGTTAGCAAAACTTGGAAAGTTAAACTCTCCTCTATTAGTGTTGGGAATTCCCGCAAACACATTACCGTTCGGAGCGTCTTCGCTATATGCCTGTAGCAAGAATAGAGAAGAAAGCTTAGTTGAAGTAAAGGTAACACCTACAATAGTGTCACTCAAATTACCGCTAGTATCACGAGTTTTAGCTAAATAAGTAAAAGTACCAAAGGTATCAATTGGGGCTGATTTCTTTGTAGACCCAGAACTAACTACTATATATTCCGAAGCAGTTACGAAAGTACTAGCAAAATCTGCTTCTGTTATAGACCCAGCTGCTCGTTTAATAACAATGTCTCGTAAATCTGCGTCAAATAGGGAACCGTCTTCTTTTTTTACATATACCCATGAAAATTGTAACTCTTCTCCAACCTGTGCTACACTAAAGTTGGAAACATTTTGTGGAGGAGCAGTTTTTCCAGCAATTGATTGAGTTTTTTCTAAAGTAACTCCCCGAATAGTTCCGTTTAAGGGAGTAACTCTAACAGTTATGTTGTTAATTCCTGATGTGCTTCCTCTATCAACATTATTTATAGCAAACCTAATCTTACCATCAGGATCAACTCCTTGTGAAGAAACTTTTACAGTTTGGAAATTAGTTAAGTCTTCTGCAGCCCCTCCAAGCTTATAAGATATTTCATAATCTGTAACTTCTTGGTCTGTAATGTGATCATAATTTATATTAATTCTAACAGCGGCTCCAACAGTTTGTTCAATATATAAACTTTCTGTAATTTCTAAGTTTTCTACTTTTTGAATAGGAACTTGATTAATTAAAATACTTTCTGTAGCGGGAGGGCTTTTTCTGGCTGCATTATTAATATTTCTTGCTCTAAATACATATAGTCCTGGGTCTTGGTTTTTTAATAGCCTATCTGCAGGCAGTCCGATAGAGTCAAAATCCGCAGGAGTTAGGATGGAATAAATTGCATTATTAGCTAGGCTGAAAGACCCAGGGTATAGATTAGTGTCATAGTCAAAGGTAAAAGCAGATCCAATAACATTATTAGTTACTCCAATAGGATCATTACTAATATTAATAGCAGTAGTTCCTCTCGTATTAGCTAAAAGTTTTGACCCTAATTTTACTCTATATATATTATTAGAAGTTAGTGCAACATTATGAGAAGGGCTATCTGTAGAGTAAGTAGTATCTACAATACTATATACATTTCCGCTGAAGAATTGTAAGTTATCTCCCAATTCTACCGTAGGCACAGTATAATAATCTGCTTCTACTCTACTAGTAACTTCATTACTTAATCCTGTAATAGTTACAGAATCGTTGCTTGAAGAAGTAAAATTCCAAGACGAAATGGGTATTTGTAACCCATCTACGAACACTCTTACAGATTCTTTAAAAGGTGCTCCTCTTACTAGTGGTTGAATAAAATTAGTGTCGGAAACAAGGTTACCTGTAATAACATTAGATTGAATTTCTGTGAACGAAGTTCCAGCAATATACATTTCTCTATTATCAAAAAATCTAGTATCCACTAGTTGATTAAGAGTAACAAAAAAAGGCGGAGTAGGCAAAGAGTTAAATACAGTTGAACCTCCTGAATGCTCATTTTCTATTATAATACTTCCATTAGATACCGTTAAGTCTGAACCAATTACGTTTGCAGTAAAATTAACTAAACGAGTACCGTGATCAACAAAACCAAATCCACCACTAGAAACAGATTTCTGGTTCAAATCAAAAGCAACTTTATCGAAACCTTTTAGTCCACTATCAAAAGTAATACCGTCATTAACCTCTAAAACATGTTTCATGAAATTAGTATCACGTACTTGATGTAAACTAGCTACTTTAAATACAACATTACCGTTTGAAGTATCTGTAACATCTGGATTATCGACTGCATCACAAATAAGTCTAATTTCTCCAGTGTTAGTTTTAAAACCGTTTTTACCTGATAGAATAGATATTTCCCCATTAGCTAAAGGACTTGTGTTAGAAGCTGTCATAGCTTTAGGAGAGACATCGGCCCCACTAGTAAGATATGAAGAAAAAATAGCATCTGGGCGACCAATCTCCACTTCAGTTTGTAAAAATAAAGGATATCCTGTTTGATCGGTTGATATATCAACTAAAATATCATGAGTAACAGATCCGTCATCTACTCTTCTGGGTCTGGCCTGTAAATTTAACTCTGGAGTAGGAGGGGGAGTTAAGGAAGAAACGGTATCATCATACCTAACTGGTACATAAGCTATTAAAGAATCAGAATCTACATATACATTAGAAATATACTCAATTCCTGTAACAGTTATTTCTTCATCTTCATTTCTTCCAATAGTAGTTATTTTAAATAATCTGTCATTTTGGTTATCATAAAAATTATCAGGATTAACTTCTCCAAAAGTCCACAAATCTCCTTTTTGTGGAACATTGTTAGCTAAGAAGTCTTCTCCGTCCACAAAACCTTTAGAGTTATAGTTCCATCTGCTTATAGTCGTAACCTCAACTAGATCTACCCCTGAATCAGCATTACTTGTTGAAAGAGTTTGAAAAGCGGTATTAGAAACTAGGTAATAGTCTATTCTATCCGAATCCATTTTAATTACTCTTATCGCCAAAGGTTGTGTATTAGAGGTAAAAGTGCTAGAGGTAATAGAAGGACTAGTAAAATGTTCCAGTAGAATATTAGCATTGCCTGTAGTTGAAGAGTCTGCCGCTACTTTTCCACCAAAACCGTAAGCTAATCCATGTGATTTAGTAGCAACTGTGACGATATCTCCAACAGTTAGGTTAAGAGCGTCTGCTCCCGCAACAAATTCAACTTGTCTGCGTAAAAATTTAGAAGCAGCAATCATATATTGTCCATACCTAGAAGCTTGGCTTCTTCGGGTTACTCCTGCTAAATCCATTTGTTTAATATTTTCAATCTGGTTTCTGTCTCTTAAAGCTTCTTGGTCGTCAATTCGTATAACTTCGCGCTTAAAGTGATTCGAAGGTTCTATATAAGAAATATCACATCCAGTAATAATATCACTTTCTTTAGTTCCAGAAAATTTTAAGGTATCTTTTTTGATATTAGCATCGTTGAAAATAGCTACAGGAGTGTCATCCGGCATATCAACGTTTAGTGTTACTTTTCCAGCAGAATAATATAAAAGACCTCTAAATGTTGAAGTAATTTTATTTATTGTGTCCATTACTTGTACATCTTCTTGAATACTTAAATCACTTATAAATCTTCTTTCTTTAACCTGCACTCCCCTAGGAAGACCAACAAGGGTTTCTTTAACTGTTGAAAATAAATTTCTAGGTTTGTGTCTAAAAGTACCGTCACCAAAACCGTCCACACCTGTAAACTTTCCAGTAGTGGCATCGCAACAGTCACAATATTGAGCGACTTTATAAAACATAAATTTATCTATGTTTTCTTCCTCAATTCCTAGCCCATAAGTTTGATTAGTTAAAATATCATATATTATCCAAACAGGGTTTTGAGTCCACGAGTATGTAAAAGTACCGTCCCATACCCCTTCATAAATAACAGGATTAGCCCCATATTGTTCTGTAGTTAACACAGCCGTTGATGTAGCAGTCATACCTGTTAGTGTGTGACTAGCCCCAGATCCTGATGTTATATCAATAGCAGTTCCGTCAGTCGCCGCCTGTGCTGATACTGCTAATTTTACGGTATTAGCATTAACTTTAATAATGAACATACCTCCAGAGGCGGTGCTGATACCCGTTCCTGAAATAGCGGTTCCCCCGCCCGCACTATAAGTTACTTGATCTCCTGTAGCAAAAGGATGTCCTGTAAGTGTTATAGTATCAGATCCATCACTAACTGCGGAAGCTCCATTAAAGGTTACTGCCGCAGGAGCTGCAATAGTAATTGTTGGAGCGCTAGTATACCCCGTTCCTTGGCTCGTTACCGTAAGTGCTGTAACTTTTCCTGTTGTAAGCGTAGCGGTCGAGGTCGCAGTAGAACCCCCACCACCACTTATAGACACCGTAGGGGCAGAGGCATATCCAGAACCTGCGTTTGTTATTGTTAAAGATTCAACTTTTCTTTCGGCGCTTCCATCTATGTTTGTCTGTAGATAATAGCCTTGCTGCGTGTACCCTATTTGAGTAGCCTCACCATCTATGGAAATAGAACCTGTTTCAGGAACTTCTAACTGCCTCCAGTCAATTTCTCCATCAGTTAAAGTAGGTTGATTATAATTACTAGGAACTTTTACTAGTAGTCCTTTAACCAAAGAACTAAATGTTGGAACTCTTCCTTCATGCTCATTAAAAGATTTAATTGCATACCCAATTAACGCTGTTCTAGGATAGGCCATATCATCATATTCGATCTCATCCCAACCAACAAATTGAATATTGTCTGCGATCCGGTTAGAGTCACTATCGCTTGAAGTCTTTTCTACTGTAAATTTATATCCATTTACACTTTTACTTGCGTCAGGTATTACAATATCTCTTTGAAATTTAAATCTAGTATTTGTTTTACCGCTAACGGTATGTTCATCCTCAGCAATAGTTGTTACGCCAGTACTATCAAAAACCGTAATTTTTACAGTTACGCTAGTTCCAGAAACATTACCATTTGCATCAGATTTTTGTAGTCCTTGAATAACAAAATTAAACCGTAAAGCATCCCAATCTTTTGTACTAGTACTTTGTAATGTGACTGAAGCTTTCGGAATTCCCTCTACATTACCATTCTTTAGTCCAACAGCATTATTTAAGTTTTGGGGAGTAACTGTTTCAGCACCAAAAACATCCATAGCTCCTTGAGTTATGGTTCCTGTAGTTGTTAAAGTTTTAAATACTTCGTTATTTTCTGTGCCATCTCCTTCAATATTAATTAAATCATCAGACACCCCTTCATTAATTTCTATATCTTGAGGGCCGTTAGGATTAATTCTATAAATAGGACCTTCACCCAATGCAACAGTTAGAAATAAAATATCAGTAGAAAATAAAGTATTAGGGTCTTCGCGAGCAGCAGGGGCTGCACTACCGCCTTTTCCACCACCCCCTTTATTAGATAGTCTGATTCCTTGACAAATATAGTTGTGATAAGTATTAACAGTTAAGTTGTATACTGTCTCATCTAGATAATCTTCGCTTTCAATTGATAAAATCTTACTAGAATCATTATCTTCTAAAGTTAGATATTCTCCAACTGCCCAATCTTTAGCTTCTTTATATTCATTGTTTTCATCATATAAATAATGGTTATCTGTAACTCTCAATACACCTTTTTCGTGGGTAATGGTTAAAATATAACCCACAGTTTCAGAAGGAATATGCTCCCAAGTCTTTTCTACAAAAGATACCCAACGTTTATCATTCTCATCAAAACAATATACTTTATCATTAAGTTTTATGTCTTCAATAGGAATTTCACCTCTAGTAGTAGATACTAAAGAACCTGCAGGAAAACAGCCGCCTTTGTTTCCTGAAATAAAAGGAGTCTGCCCTCCCTGTACGTTAACATATTTTTTATAAACACTCATGCTGCAAATTGCTCCGAAACTTGTATTTGGTCATTTTTTCCATGATTAAATGATTTAATATACCCCGATATTAAATGTCCACCAATTCTAGTCATTCCATATCTCATTCCTACAGGAACTCCTGAATTAATTGTGTTAGTTAGTCCAGTGAATAAATTGTTTTCTGTCCTTGAACCATCGTCTGTAAAAGTCCTATTATTGGAGTTACTTTTAGGTGAGGACTGGGCCAGCGCCATTATTCCTTGTAGTGCAAGAGACGCGCCAAACATAGCTATTTGTGAAAAACTAACACTCATACCTGCTACCGTAAAAGCAGTTGTTCCCATTCCCATTGTAGGCCCCATAGCTCCTACTATGGCAGGAGCCATATAGAACGCCACAGCAATAAGGGCGATACCTATAACTACCATTGCAATTCCACCACCTTTTCCTCCGCCACCTACGATAGAGGGAACTAAATAATAAACTTCATCGTTTAGCTTTTTATTAGCTTCTACATCCGCTAAACTCACTCTTTTTTTATTTTTATTTAAGATAAAAAAATCAGTAGTTAATTTGTTTTTGTTTTGTTTAACAAACTCTGCAAATTTTGGAAAAGAATTTACTAAGAAACTCATTAAAGAATGGTAGTCTTTAACTTCTACTTTTATTTCTTTTCTATCTTTAAAATACTTTGTTGCATTTTGGTGTATAACTAAAGTAATCATGTTGCAAATTGCCCCGATACTTTAATCAAAGCTCCTTTTCCGTGATTAGTAGTTTTTATATATCCACTTACTAATTGTCCCGCAGATCGTACTTGTCCATAAATTATAGGCACGTTGTTATTACTTGAGGTCGTGTTTGTTAAACCATTAAACAAATTATTATCTATTCGTTCTTGAACATCAGGTGTTTGTTTTTCTGGAGGTTTGGGTACTTTTGTAAATAATCCCATAACCCCGCTTAATACCATGTTTAGTCCAGTAGAAAACGCTAGTTTTCCTAGCGTAGTTCCCATAAAGGAGGTTGCGGCTAAACCTGGAAAAGCAAAAGGAGCCGCAATTAACGCAATCCCAATAGCTATTTGTAAAAAAGATCCTTTTTTACCTCCTGCTCCACCAAGAATAGGGCTAATGTATATCTCTTCGTGATTAGCCCTAAGTCTATTGTATTGATAAATTTCACTTTTTATAATTTTTCTATCTTTATCTAACAAACAAAGATTTTCAGATATGTTTTCTGTTTGAATTTTTCTAATATACTCTCCAAATTTTGGAAAAAGATTACACACAGCAGAAATTAAAGATTCAAAATCATCACACACAACAGTATGAGTTTTGATTCCAGTTGTATATTTTAATAAAGAATTGTGAAAAGTTAGTGTTATTTTCATGTTAAATGTTTTTCAACAAATTCATCGAATTTAAGTGCGTCTACGTTTTTATCTAACCAGTAGATATAAAATTTATTATTAAAACCGACAACAAACTTAAACTCTTCAAAAACTGCTCCTTTTTTATCTTCTTCGCTAGGAAGAGGATTTTCTTCCCCTGGATGTGAGTGAAATATCCCCCAACAATTATCTTCATATTCAAAAAGACTTTCGGGATCAACAACAAAACTATCTTTAGGAAAAGGACTTATATTTTTACACGCTACATACTTAAAATCTTTTGTTATTAGCCCACAACATTCTCTAGGATATTCTGCTTGTGCATGCTTTCCCATGTCACTAATTAGTGTTGAAAATAAAGTCATCTGACATTCCTATCCATTTAAACATTCCTACTGTATAATTTTTATAATATCTGCCATAAGGAGCAACCCAACTTTTATGATCAATCATAGTTTGTAACATTTTATTTTTTTCTACCAACAAAGCACAATGGTTAGTAACGTTAGTTGACCCAAGAGACATTGTTATAATATTAAATTCCTCTAAATCTTCGGTTTTTTTCCATCCATATGCTTCAGTGCTTGCAGCATCCATAGATCTTTCGTGTGTTTTAGTATACCAATCTTCGTCCACAATATTACACCAGTATGTAGTATCGTAGGGTATATCAATGCCTAATTGTTCTTTATAAACTAACCTACAAAGATTAAAACAATCAATACCTGTTTCAATATTATTGCCTAAATGTCTATAAGGAAACCCTTTATATTTATCATACCACATTCTGCGGGTCTTTTCGTCTTAAAATAAAATGTATTTTATCTCTCCACTCTTGATTCAGTGCTGTTATTCTAGAGCTTGTTTCTTCTTCCACATGTATAAAATTATTATTTACGGTATACATACCAAAATGAATTGGTCTATTCTTTTTTGACTTAAATAATATTACATCATATTCTTCTATTTTTGTCAAATCAACTTTTATTGCGTTTAAGTTAACCCACTCTTCTATTTTTTTTAAAGTTATTTTAAACTTCCAACGACTACCTTCTGAAGGTTTTCCTTCTACTAAGTTTAAATGGGTCCACAAACTTTGAAAAACATTACATTTTAACTCTTCTTTATATATTTTTTCAATCAATGTTATACAGTTTATATTTTGATAATCATGTTTTATTCCTAAATATTTTGTATAGTTCGTCATTATTTAGGAATAGTCCTTCCTGTACCGGGGAATCCACCAAAATGTATAGTATTGTTTCTAATTTGACAAGATTCAAAACTTTTTCCACACTCGTCTTCGGCTATACTTCCAGCTGTTTGGTTGTTAGCAGCAATTGGGTTTGAGTTAGCAGTAGCGGTAGTACCTGGAATAGTACCCCCCGCAGGTCCTGGATATTGGCATTCTTCTCCTTTATATATCCATTGACAGGTATTTTTATAATATTTTCTACGAGGCAAAATCAGCTTAAAAAATTGTAGCCAACTAGTTAAAGTAAAACTAGCTACTTTTTCATCTAAGTTTTGGAGAGAATCAATTTTAAAACTATCTTCTACATATGCTTCATCATCCGCGTCTGCATTTTTTATTAGTAAGTGATCGCCTTGTCCCAATGTTAGTGCTGTATTAGTAAAAATAAATCTTTCTTCTTCAATTGCTTGAATCGTGGCAACAAAGGTATTAGCTCTAACAAAAACTTCGTCTCCGACCCTGTAAGGAAGAGTTGTTGTCATTTCTAGTACATTTGAATAAGCTGACCTAACTTTAGCATACTCAGGCCAATAGTCTAAGAAATTAGCAAAAGTTGATTGTATTTCTACTACACCTCCTAACAAATCTCTGGAGTCCAACTTTTCTCTTTTCCAAGTACCGTTAACAGCTTCAGTAGTAGAGACGGTAAAGCTTGCGTTATTCTTCCCATAGGAGTCTGTTATTACTTGGCTGTAGCTTAAACCGTTACTTCTGGCCCGACTTAATACATCGCTATGTTCTTGTTCTGTATATGTCGCACCTGCTGGAATGGTTCTGGGGTCAATTCCTGTAACAACTTCTCCATTTACTACAGCAAAACAAGCATTAGCTGTGTTATTACCCACTAAATCAGGGTTTTCACAAAGTTGAGTAATTAACCCATCAAAATTAGATATGTCAATAGTAACTTCGTTGATAGTTCCCGAAGAATCTATTTCTATCCCACCACTATTAATAGGCATAGGGGTATAATTAATTCCCCCAAATTCTACATTATAAGTTACGTCTGTATTTAAATCTCCTCTAATTTCAGCAAAACGCATAGGGAAACCGTCCGGCCAGCTTCTACCAAACCCTTCTCCTCCCGGGTTGCCTTGATCGGTTGAAGGGTACCACTCTCCTGGGTAATAAATTGAAAATAAACGAACTAAAGGATTTTGAACAAAAGAATTTCTTTCTCTAATATAATTAGAGTTAGCTATAGACGTAACATTAGTATTAGCCCCTTTTATTTGTTCTGAAAAAGCTTTAGCTTGAAAAGGAATAGACTCAGTATTTCCTTCATCAACTCGCACAACTACACTAGTTAAATTGGCATGTACCCAATTATCATATCCAATAGAGTAAGTAAATTCAGAATTAGAAGCAGAAACTGCAAAAGTATCTGCAATACTGCTCAGAAGAAAATCATAAATACCACTTTCTTCCTGTCCCTTAATTCTTAAGTTATCTTGGGTATGCGTATCCCCAGAAGTAACTGCCCGAATAGGTTTAAAATCAAAACCAGTATCTCCTAAAGTTGTACTAGGATAGTTAATTAAAGTTTTATCAATTTGCCTATTATTAACAAAAACAGAAAAAGAATCTGAAGTTAAATTACTTCTACTTAAAACACCAAGAGGTAAAGAAAAGGTATTAGTAGTCCCATTAATTTGAAAAGAATTACCATTTACACTTAAAGAAGCACTATTAGTATATGTTGCTGCCTCAACGTTTGAGGAAATTCTATTAAAAATAGGAGAAACATTCTCTCCTTCAATAAATTCTTGATTAACATTAGCTACTTTGATTTTAATATTAGAGTTAGCTTTATCCGTAGCAACTACTGTCCCAGTAGTACTAGTGGTTTCTGAGAGAATAGTATCTCCCTTATTGATAATGCTAGGATTGTCAATTGTTAAAATGTAATCGTAAGTGCGGGTAGTCATTAATCATAAACCTCTTTTAGTTTAAAATTAACTGTATAATAGTTAGTTTGTAAACTAGTATTTGACGAGTCAGAAAAAACATGAGAAACCTGTAAAGAACCATCAAATCTTGCTTGTATTGTACCATTTTCATTGATGTGTGTCAAATCAAAAGTGAATGTCTCAAAAGATCCGTTCCTTGCGATATAGAACTGCTCGATTGCGTGTTTTTCTACACCTGTAATATTTGTATAGGTTAAATCAAAATCACGCTTAGAACGGCGACTTCTTAATCTTCTTTTTTCATATCCGCCCTGTGATTCAAAGTTAATTACGTCAAATTCACGATTAGTGGAAAAACCTCGATCAGGTTTTCTGTCTTCCATAGAGGTAAATCTATCAAAGGTGTCAACGTCACTAGTAAAACGTCTAATAACCAAAACATCGTCAGATTGTAGAGGTGTGTGTATTCTTGTAGCGGCAACGACCGGAGTTTCAAAAGTACCTGTTCTAACAGGGCTATTATTAACAAACCTAAAAGAGTCTATAAAACCTTTTAAATGCTCTCTAGTATCGGCACTAGTTGTATTTATACGCCCTATCTCAAAAGCACCGGTAGGATTGATAGTGTAAGTACTACTAGCGTCAAACTGAACCACAGAGCCATTGACAAATAATGCAGTGTTTCCAGTTTCTTTGTTATGAGCAACTGCGACATGGGTAAAAGTGTCTGCGCTAATAGAGCCTCCCTGCACGTCTGCTACAACCGAACCGCTTTCTTTTACTAGCCACTGCATTTTATTATTAGCCAATCTACTAAGTTTTACAAAATTATTATCATCAGTCCTATGAGAAAAAACTGTATTGGCTTGACTTGCATCTTCAAAACGAGCAAAACATTCTATGCAAAAACTACCTTCATACTTAAATTCTGCGCTATCTGCAAAGCTAATTAAATCATTTGTCCCATCAAAAGATGCAGCAGAATTTCCAAACTGTTTAGTGTCACTTAATACCGCTCCAGTAACTGTAGCAGCGCCGTGAGCTTTGGGACTTTCATCAGTAAAATTAGTCTCAAAATTTAAAAGTAGTGCAGTATCCTCAAAAGTTCCTATGCTAATGCCCGCATTTCCTAGATTAAGAGAAACATTTTGTGTTGTAACTGCTGGAGATGTGTTTGATGCGGGATGTACGTACTGAGTAGATGCCTGTTCTACACCAGAAACTGTGACTAATAATTGGTCTGTGCTATTTACATTTTCTTGAAAAGGAAGCGCAAAGTTTTGTGTAACCCCATTAATAACATAAGTATTTGCTTGAACTACGGTAGCAGTGTTACTATATTCAATATATTTTACTGTTTGAGCTTTTCTAGAAGTTCTAAACCTAGCAGGTACAGTAATAATTTTTAAACTCAAAGAGTCCGCCGAAGGAGCTGTTACAAAAGTGATTGTAGCTCCAGAATTACTGACTGAATATGTCGAAGTAGCCTGTTCAATACCGTCTACAGTAACAACTACTTCTCCAACATGTTCAATAGTATGGGGATGTACGTTAAAGTTAGTGGCACTTCCTGTACTTGAAAAATTTATTGTACTAATAGTATCAAAAGCAGTAGTAGTTATAGTTGCATCTGTAGGATAAGTAGCCATTACGATAAGTTCCCCCTAATTGATCTTCTAATCGGTCCATTGTTTTGCATATCTCTAGTCACAATGTCTACAATGATAGCCTCTGGAGTAACAGAAACACGGGGTTTACCTTCAGATTCTTGGGCAGTTCCTGTATTGTTCATATTAACTACAACATTAGGATTATTAGGCATCGTTCCGTGAGCGTTCATTGCATTTAGTGCGGGTCCCCCAATAGCTTTTGCCATTGGCTTACGAATTACAAACTCACCTGGCTCTAACATAGCAGGAACTCTATCTCGTAGCGCCCCACCTGAAGCCATGCGCCTTACAGGACCTCCTGCAGCTGCGCCGGGTCCAAATAAAGAACCAGCCAGCATTTTTATACCCTGGCCAGCTATCATTCCTACGATACTTCCAACAACGCTTCCTGCAGGACCACCAATTAGTCCACCAGCTAAAGCCCCTAAACCTGCTCCAGCCATTCCAGCAAAATCAGCAAGATTTTCAAAACTGAATGCTGCAGTATCCGCCGCTGCGGTTACACCTTTAGTAGCGTCAAGTTGTGTAGTTGCTGCTTCCGTGCTTTTGACTACAGCGCCTGTGTTCTTGTCTGTCGCAGTAGTTGATTGGCCTGTTGTTTTTACGTTTTTGCGTAGACCGGCAGTTTGCCCTGCAAGATCAAGAGAAGAACCTGTAGGATCAGCAAAGTCTTGTACAAGCACAGGAGAACCGATTCCTCCGATGCCTCCTACAACTTGAACTCGTTGAACGTCCATTCCTAGTCCCTCAAAGATGTTCATTTGTTTATCAAAAATATCTTTTAAATTACCTTGTGCTGTTTGAGCAATTTGTTGGCTTACCCCAGTTTGTTGTTGAATAGCTGTCACTACCGCTTGTTGAGGGCTGGGTCCACCACCAAACATGCTTGCTAAATTACCAATTCCTTCTTTAACAAATTCTTTGATAGGATTAATAACAAACTCTTCAGTAACACTAGTAGTTACATCTTCTAAAATTCCAACAAACAAATCTTTAACGCCTTGCTTGAAGTTTTCCATAGTAAGAGTGCCTTCTCGGATAGCTCCGAAGAAGTCTTCGACAGCACCTCCTAGACGGTTTTGTATTTTTTCACTAATATCATCTAAAACTTTACGAATAGAATCACGCTCTCTATCTAGAGCAGCTTGCCGGGCCTCAGCGTTATCTTGAACCGATGTTTTTTCCCTTGCAAGGCCTTCTAGTTTAGCTTTTTCGTTGGCATCAATGATGTTAAACTCTTTAAACTGTCCCTCAATCTTTTTAGTTAATAACGTAGCTTCATTTTCTAAAGCTGTTCGAGCAGTAGCGTTTGCAGTAGTAGCAATTTGGGCCTCTACTGTTTGTCTCTTTTTAATATTGGTTAAAAGAGCAGAGTTAGCTGATTGGTCAAGTTGATTAATTCTCATTTTTGAAGAGAATTCGTCTGTTAAAGCTTGGTTACGTTCTAAATAACCTTGTCTAGCTAATGCATTATTTTTCTTTATTTGCTCGTCAAGGTTATCAAAATCAGCTTTAATCTTATCTTGTTTTAAGTTTTCTAACTGACTGGTTATGTCCCTACCTGTCTCAAGTTGGATAAATTCAGTGATTGCTTTAACAAAAGCAGTATTGGGACCTAAGACCTTTGCCAGTTGGTCTACTACCTCTACTTGTACTCGAAGAGCATCAAGTTGTTGGTTAGCTTGCTGTACTTGGAATTGTCGATTTGCTTCTCTTGCATCATTTTGTGCTTGAGCTGCCCTAGTTTGTGCAGCAATTAAATCTGCTTGAACTTTTAAAGCTTTACCTTCTCGTATAACTTTATTTCGTTCCATTTCCGCGTTAGCAGCAGCAATTACACGCTCCTGCTCTTGAACGCGTACTAAGGTAGCTAACTCTTCTTGTTTTGCTGCTCGCTCATTCATGTTTTGTCGAATAGCTTCTCTTAAAATTTCTCTTGCTGTTTCTGCTTCAAATCTAGCAACTCGTTCTTTTTCTGCAATTATCTTTAGCTGATTATCAAGTTCTTTGTTGATAATTTCTTCTTGTTTTTGACGAATTGATTCTAGCGTATTTAAATTTGGAAACGCTTGCATGTCAGCAAGTTGTGCTTGCGAACCACGAATTCCAGCTTTTCTTGCGCCCTGAGCACCCGCAGCCGCACCGGCTCTGCCTATTTCAGCTAGCGCTCGTTGTTGCATAAGAGCATCTTGATTAAGCTGATTCATTTGTCTCTGAAAATCTAATTCTTGTTGTTTTGCTTTGCCCAATTCTTCTTGTAGTTTTTTCTGAGCTTCGAGTAGTTTTACGGCTTCTTGAGCGGCGGTATTTGCTCGTCTATCTGAAGCCTGAGTCTCTGATATATCTTGTTGAATTGACTTAACATCATTCTGTGCTCTTAGTACAGATAACTGTCCTTCAAGGTTTATTCTAATTTTTTCTTGAGCCTTTGCTTGTTTTTCTATTTCTTTAGGCAAGCCCATTTGTAAACCTGTTAAAATTTTAGCAGCTTTAACTCCGTTTTCTAGGTTTCTATTTTGGAGTGCATCTAATGTTTTGCCTTTATCTTTTAATTTTTGTAATTTTTGACCTTCCATCACAATGTTTTGTAAAAGCGAGGCTTGTCTTTTGGCGGCGGTGTCTCCTTCTTTTGATGATAATACATTTGTAAAAGCAGCTTGATCGACAAGCTTAATAAATTTACCAAAGTTATCTGTTAATCCCTTAGAAATTGTTTCTGCTATTTTTAATTGTCGTAAATTTTCTTCTAATTTCGCTGCTTTTGTAGCAGCTTTATCTAACGCATTGGGGAAGTCATCGAAATTGTCACCACCAAAGAATTCTAATATCTTTCTTATTCCTAGTAACTTTTTAGATAGTGTTTCAGCACTGGCAGAGCCTCCCTCAAAAGAGTCTTCTGCAGATTTTAACACATTACCTAAAATAGATAGTTTTTTGTTTACGTTTTCAACTTCTACAGATCCTCTTTTGTTTTTAATAGCAAACTGCTCTAAAAACTGTTCTACTGTTTGTCCTTCTTCTGCTATATTTCGTAGACCTGCGGCAGCTTGCTCTGCGCTAACTCCGGCTGCTCTTGCACCTCTTCCAATTGCTTGACTTGCCTTACCGAAGGCACCTGCAGCTTCTCTATTTAGTTGAATTGCTATTGCTAAAGCGGTATTACTATCATCTGTTGCAGCAGCTTCCGCAACGCGAGATGATTGCGTTTTCATTGCTTGCCTAAATACTTCTCCCGCCGCCTGTATTTCTTCACTGCTGCCGCTCACCCGTAACTCTTTATATTTTCTGTATTTTTCAGATAATTGGTTGAATATGCCAGCTTCTAGAAAACTCGCATCTCTAAGATTCCTCTGATTATTTTTTACTGCTGTCAAAATATCATTAAAAGCATTATTTATTGCATCAGGAGCGTCATCTTTAAGAGTCTCACTAAACTTTTTAATCTCGTCTTCTGCAACACCAGCAAGTCTTAGTCTATCTTGAACTGCTGCACCGCCTCCAGCAGCAGCTACCGCTACTCCTGCAAGACCTGTTTTTAAATCTTCCACTTCTTGTCCAACCCCACTAATCATTTCTTTTAGTTCACCTAAAAAGTCAATACCAAGAATAGTACCTGCTAGTTGCGCAATACTAATAAAAGCAAATAAACCACTAACAACACTTTTTAACATACCAAAACCTATAGCTAACCCTCTTACAGAAATATTAAGAGTGTTTGCTATGCGAATAAAAGCTCTTGTCCTAAGACCTGCCCCTTTAAGGGCAAGATCGTTTCGCACGATTTGAGCGTTGAGTCTATCATAGGAGGTAGTCCCTACTTTCATAGTTTTAATTTGATCTTTTAAAGCTTGATTAACTTTGTTAAGCTCAGAGAACGTTCCTATGGACCCTTTCCTCATTTGGTCTAATCCTGCTCTTGCAGCGACAGCAGCATCACTGTCTCCTCTAATTGCAAGACCTTTAATGCCTTCCTTTTTTACCCCTGTAGCTGCAGACGATTGAAGTGCTGCTAAAGCTCCGGCACTACCAGCTGTGCCTACATCAGCTAACTTAGCAGTAAAAGCACTTAAATTAGCGATAGCCCCAGCGGCAAAACCCCCAATTACTTGTGCGGCTTTACCAAAGACCAAAGCGATAACTGCTCCAAAAGCTAGAACAGCGTTACCTTCTACAGATAAAAAATCTATAAAAGGTTTTAAAGCTCCAGCAATAAGCTGTCCAAATTGAATGGCTAATGTTTGAATTTGTACGATGAATTTTTCAAGAGATGCTTGTGTAGTATCTGCCGTGGTTGATATTGAAGAAAACTTTTTCTCACCCTCTTCAATCACTGCGTTTGCAAAAGCTTGTCGTTTTTCATAGTTAGTTAAACTAGAGGCTGCAACATTTAATTTAGCCGCATAAGCTTCCACTGCAGGGTCGATTCTAGCAAAGATACCTAGTTCGTCTAAAAGTTCTGGTTCTAACTTAGCTGTACCTCTGACTACTCGTTGTAGTGAATCTGTTAAATTTCTACCCAAAGCTCTTGAGGCTTTAAAAGATATGTCAGTTAATCGTTCTATTTGTTCTCCACCAAGGCCTGCAGATAGGGCAATGTTGATATTTTGGGCGGCCTCTTCTAAAGCAATTTGTCCTTGTGTAATATTACCAACAGTTGCTAATATATCATTACCAGCTACTCCAATTTCAGCAGCTAGAGCTTTAGTACCAGCAACAACGGTTTCAAATTGTGCAACTCTTTGTAAGGCAGCAAAAGCCTGCTGTAAAGCAAAGATATTAGCAGCAGCTCCAGCATAGGCAGCAACAAACCCCCCTAAACCAGATGCTTGAGCGGAAAATTGTCTACTTGTCGATGCGCTAGCTTGACCTAGACGAGTTTGAGCGCGACCAACACTTTCAATGTCTTTGGCCGCTTTCTGGCTTCCTTTAGTCTCAACTGCAATCTGTATTTTGCTTTTTGCCATACTTATTTCCTTGCTTTACGTTGTGCTTCGTAATGTTTGCTCGATTCTGCAATAATAAATTGTAATAACTCAAAAGCATCTCGGTTACCTTCAATACCGTATAGCTCCATGATATCACCAAGACCTGCAAAGTCTTTACCTAACCATATTCCATTCATCCCTTCTATTTTATCCGGCAATGCTTGAAAAAGTGTTACTGCGATTGCTGCCTCATATGACAAATCATTGAAAGTCATAGGCATTTCATCGGGGTTTGGTTCCCAACCCATCTGTTCACACATTAACAAGTAGTGTTCTTGGGTTATTCCCCCTGCTTGGAACTGGTGCTGGAGGAATTTTTCAAGTTTTTTACGTCATTTTCCTTTTTTGTAATAGAAAATTGTTCAAACTCATTCATAGTATCTGTGATAAACTGATCAAATACTGTAGAATTAGTAATTAAACTTAACGCTTCTTCTTTAGAATAGTCAATTGGCTCTTCTACGTCGTCTCCGCTGATATCAACAGGTAGTAGTAACGGAAGATGTTTAACCTTAAGACCTTTCCAGCCTTTAATTGCTCTTTCACAATAGGCGGCTAAAAACTTATCATTATCAATTTCTTCTTCTCTTTGTCGAGTACGTTTATTAAACTTAAAGGTTAGGCTCGCGTTGCGAATCTTCATTAAATCCTCTCTATTTAAATATACTAGACTAATAACAAATTCCTCAATATCTGGGAATTCAACGTCGACAACTGTTTCAGTTGCCATTAGGGATGCGATCTTACTCATTTTTCCCCTCTCCTTTCTATATAAAAAGGGTGTCCATCGATTTCAACTTGAGGTCAGCCGAGGGGAAAAGCTGAACACATTGTTAACACGATGAACACCCACATGAAATTTTATTTTAGTTACCCCTCTAATAACTAAATTGTTATGCTGCTTTAACAACAAATGTTACGTTAGCACCTGTACCTTTTTGAGCAGTTGTTTCTTGCGCTAAGAACTCAGCGCTAATGCCAACAACATCTTCAATTGAGTGTGTTGGGAAACTAAACTGAGTAGCCTGCATATCAATTGCGAAATAAGGAGCCGTAGCGCCACCAATTTTAAGGTTGGCTTGGGTTCCTTGAGCGATTGTAGTAGCAGTATTTGCAACAATGTTTCTTAAGAAAGCAGCAGAATTATCACTTGCTGTTGCGCCACTTCTTAGATACGCGCTAATTGACCCTGAAATTGTTTGCGCGCCTGTAAACTGCGTAATAGGTGAGTTAAGGCTTGAAAGTTCTTCGGGTGTTAAATATGTCATATTATTATTAACATCAAAAGTTAGTCCTGTAACAGGGAATGTATGACTTGCTGTATCTCCGCTTGTGGTATCAGTAATATCAATAGTTGATAGCCGGTTCTGAATGAATTCGGCACTAGTAGCAGCTCCTGCAACGTTATAAGAGTTCCAAGGATGATACTTACTAGTATTTACTGTTGCACCATCAGTCTTGAAAATATCAATTGTAGACCCGCCAGCGACTGTAGTACCATTATTTAGAGTACCACCAAAAACGTTAATAGCAACGTCTCTTGGCGCTCCTGTAAGCTCTACAAGGTTGGTAGCAAAACCAGTCCAAGTAGTAGTAGCAATTCCGTCAATAGCGGCATCAATAGATGCTTGGTTAACAGCAGCATTAGCTAGTTGGTAAACAACGTTATCAACTTTCATATATAAATGTGCTTCTGTAGCGGTTGCAAAGTTTGGGTCACAAGCAGCAACGTTAGAGGTAGCTGCACGACCGAGATTTTCCCATTTAGCAATGGACGTATCTGCAGTGCCTTGCCACGCACTTTGCATTTGGGTTCCTGTGGCAGGGGCAGTTGCACAAAGCAATGCTTGCCATAAAAACCAGTCTGCAACAGGTGTAGCGTTACCATTTTCAAGTAAGTTAGTTGCAGCTGCCCCGTCAATTGAAGTGGCTCGTGTGGGTTTCAAATATGCCTGGAAGTTCCAATCAACTGGGTTAATAGCTGTATTGAACCTCTGTTGAGAACGATCAGGAGATGTTCCACTTTCGAGCGAAGTGATGTCTGTAGTTGCCGCTGATTGACTAAATGCATATCCCGCAAGTACTTCAACCTGCCAAGTATTGGCAGGGCTCATTGCGGTTGCGGCAGCGCCACCATTGAGATCAACGGTGGAGTAGAAAATTTTTGTATTTCTTTGTAAGTTAAGCGATGCCATTTCTTAAAGCTCCTTTAATCTTCTATTTCATACCCGATGTTTATAAAGACTTCTCCGAGACCGTATGGTTCGATAAGTCCCTCATCTGTAGAAATATTTGATATATTAAATTGTAGTATTCCTTTATCAGATTGACTTGATATGTTATATATAACATGTTCCACGTCGTCGATTAGGTTTTCTAACCCGTCCTGCGCCTCTTCTTGTTTTACATAACATCTAATAACTATAGGAAGATTAGCTAAAGTAAATCCCTGAGTCTGATAATCTCTGGTTTCTGCTCCTGCACTTAAATATAAGGCAGGAAAGTCGTTTACTTCATCAATAAATTTTAGTTGCCTAAAAACATTATTTGCTAAATTAAAGTTATAAGTGTAAGAGGCACCAAAAGTTGAAGAGTCACCATTAATTTTTTTTAATTCTGTGACAAGGAAATTTACAATATCTCTTCTTCGACTGTTTGCCATTTATTTTTTTCCCTAGCCTATATAGAAGTATAACAGACCATTTTGTTGTCTGCAATCTATAAATTTTTACATCCAATAAATATCTATTTAAAAACCTTTTAAAACATTAAATTGTCTTCCAACTCTTCGTTGGGTTATGTTTCTAATACTTCCTTCAATAGTTTCATTGGGGTTTCTTGAAGTATCTTGGTGTACTTGATATATAGGATTGTAATAGTATCTAATTAAGCTACCTCTAACCTGAGTTATAACACTTCTAACAAAGCGTCCACTTCTATTTGTTAGTATTTCATCGCTCAGAGGAGGTCCTTGTAAGGGTCCTTTAGGCATTCTCGCAAATAATGATCTTTGAACTGCTGCAGTGAGTTGAGAAGAAGAAATAGTAGCTTGCATCTCCTTCTTTTTTCTTGGGCCTCCCTTGCGTGAACCTTTAATTTTACCTTTTGTCATTGGAATACTAGCGCCTGATGGGTATTCCATTATCATATCAAAATCAATACCGGATGCTTGATTGGTTACTTTTCGTCTACCTGGTAAAGTAGCTAGTGCTTTTTCAAACTCTTTTGCTGTCTCAACAGTTATTGCAGGTCCTGCATCTAATATTGATTTTATTAATTGTCTCTCAAAAGATTCGCTTAATTTTAAAACAATGGCCGCAGGCTTAGTTAATTCTGTAACAAAAGGAGGAGAAGTAAATTTGTTTAAAGGAAATGCTATATTTATTACATCTACTGCAGTAACTTTGTTACCCCCACTTTTTTGAACTTTAGAAATCTGTAAAACTCTTGCTTTACGATAAAACTGCATAAATAAATCGGGGTCATTTTCTTTAATTAAGTTAAAAAATCCACCAGCCCCTCCTAAAGCGGTTCTAGCAGCTTTTAAGATTCCTTGTTTATCCTCTATGTCTACTCCTGGGTCTGCTGTTTGAGCTGCTCTTTTTATAGAATCTGTTAAAGATAATGAACCTACTTGTTGTCCTCCTTCAATAGCAAAAGGAGAAACTTGTCCAATAGTAGCACCACCTTTTCCTCCTCGGGTTGCTTTTAGCTCTGTTTCTGTTATTTCTTCTAGCCCAAGAGCTGCAGCTAAAGGTGCAGATATTTCTTCTGCGTTAATCTCAAAATCTGGAACTAGACGGGCGCTACCACCTCTAACTGTTGCTTTATAAAATCTACCTATTGATTGTTCTAAAGCAGTTTGACTAATTTTTCTGGTTGCTTTTCCGCCAAGAAGAGGTTTCCCTCCTTTTTTAACTCCACGTAAAAAATCAGCATAATTATCTAGTAACTCTGGTTCTGTAATTCTTACATTAAATGCTGTAATCCCTGCAGGAGGTGCCATTATTCAATTATCCTATATAAATCTAGAACTCTTTTAATATGGGGCGGGAAGTTTGCAGCAAGAGCAGGTCTAGTTACCGACTCTCCTGCAAGAGCGAAACCAGAACGGTCTTGCTCCTCTTTGTGTAATAGCTTTATATAATCTAGTGTCGCTAATTTTAAATCTTGTGGCACATTACCCGACTCATACCCCGCACGATAATTAACACGAATAGCTTGGGGAAAGTTTTGAAAAGCTTTTGGTCCTTGTAAAGTTAGTTTTTGATAACCTGCACCAGAACCAGTATTACGACTAATTTCTCCTGTGTCCTTTTTAAATACAAATTCTTCTTGAGAAGCATGGGTATCATTAACATCTACTGCCGCATTAGCACCCTCAAAGTGGAGTAGTAGTTTAGTTTCATCGTCTGTTAAATGTTGATACTCAGGAGTGTCAAAAGCATCTGTATAGTGTGCTGATTTAGAAATTCGTAGTTCGTCCATATATCCTGTAAAATGGGCAGGAGTAGTATTACCAGATTTTGCAATAAGCAATTCGCCACTAAAATTTGGAGCATCAACTGTTTTAGCAATTGTAGCAGTACTACCAATCTGACTTCCATCTCTAAATAATTTAAGAGAAGTTCCGCTTTTACTTACTGCAAGATGATGAAAAGTGTTAGCTGTATAGCCACTGGTAGCGGCGTGTGCTACATTCATAACTTCAGTACCAGCATCTACGACTCTAAACTGTAACCCTTCTACTGCATTATATCTAAATTGCCAAAAATCGTTAGCATCTTGATATTGTTCCACTAACACTTGTGATGCAGAAAAACTAGAAAATCTAGCTTGTAAATCAATAGTAAAATCTTCTGTATCAAACCACCAATCATCACCATTAGATGCTGATAGATAATCTCCATTTCCGTCAAAATATACGGAAGATTGTCCAAACTTTTTAACTCTTGTTGTAATATGTGTGTCCCCATTTGTTGTTATGGTGTGGTTGTCCGAATCTTGATCCACCAAAAGCCCGTCCGCTGCAGGGGGGTTTAAACTTTCATACCTTGTTCCATTATATTCAAAAACTGAATGCACATTTGCAAGAGGTAAACGAGAGGCAAAAACTGAACTGTAACCACCATCAAAAGTTTCTGAGTAGTTATTTGCCAGTACCTCTCGTTCAATATAGTGTTCTACCACACCACAAGCATAATTAATTACATTAGCTAACCTACCATCATGGGTAGTGCTATTAATACTTAGATAGTCTTTAGTTTCTACTAATGTAACATATGGATATTTACCTAAATTACTTTCTGTGATAGCCACCCTCTGTTCTCCTTAAGTCTTACTAAATAAAGATTTTTTAGTTTTTACTGCAGGCTTAACTTCTTCTACTGCTTCTTCCTTAACCTCTTCTACAACAGGCTCAGGAGCTGGTTCGGGTTCGGGAGCAACTTCTACTACTTTTGGATTACCCTGCCACTCAGCAACAAACTCATCAAGCACAGCTAAACCATAACCATGTTTCATGGCCCAGTTTTTAACTTCTTCTTCTGTTTTTAAACCTTCTTCTTTGACTTTTTCAACATCAGAAACAGTGTCTGCATAATTTGTCATTTATTTTCTCCTTTTACTAGAAAGGGGAGGCAGATAAGAACACCTACCTCCCCTGGGGTATAACTAAGTATGTTACCTAGTAAGTATTAACCAGCTTCAATTAATGATGCATATGCGAAGTTTGTTGCATCAAGAGCAGCGTTACTGTTAGAGCTAAGTGCTTTGAAATCAAAGCGGGTGCTCATGTACATTGCTGTAACCTGCTGGCGTGGTTCATACTCGCTCTCAATCTCCATGCCTCGGCGTTCCCCGATGAGGAATCCTGGCTTGTAGACTAGAACACCGAGTTCGTTTCCGGTAGAACCTACATTATCCATGAACTCAGAGATAACAATTGGAATACCATAAATGGCACCTACTGCACCTGTGAGATACGTGGCATTTGGTCCGAACTTATCGACAGTGCGGAAGTCAGAGAAGCTAACTAGCTCGTTGTAGCCTTCAACAGAAGTTACGTAAACTAGGTGATCTCCAAGCTGTAGACCATACTTACCCATCTTCGCACGGGCAGAGGCAATGTCTGAAGCATCAGCTTTGTCGTTTCCACTACCTGTAGTGGTTCTTAGACCAGAAATATCGTCGGCAAGAGTAACAAGACCTTTAATTACTGACGCATAACCTGTTCCTGCTGCGATAGCATTGGTTGGTGCTGCTGTAAACCCTGTAAGGGCGCCTGTTCCACGAAGGATTGCCTTGTCGATTGCGCGAGCAACACGGCGTGTAGCTGCACGACGAAGGAAGTCCATTAGGGGTAGAACTGTGTCTTCTTCTTCATCCTTGGCAAGGTGAGTTGTTGCCATGAACTTATGAGGTGTGAGTTCTACTGCACTGATTGTGTTCTGGTTTGAAGTTGGAACGTTTGTTGCGTCTGCAATGCCTGTGGCAAAAGTGCCAGAAGCAAACTGAGCAACATCACCGTCAGTGTCTTCCTTAGCAACAGGAATTCTGAAAGTCTTTGCATCAACTTGAATTCTGTCGAACATAGGAGCAATAACGAGCTGCTGTTCCATTTCTTCGTATACATTAGATGAGAAATTTGAAAGGAACTGATCAACAGCTGTGACCGCCTTAATTTTCTGACCCATCTTAGTGTCGAAGGGGTCGCGACGGCCTAGGGCCTGGGAAAGCATATATGCGTTCGCCATTTCCTTCTCGGAGAACTGCTCTCTGCTTGTATGAGAAGTTTCCTGATAGACCATCTTGGACTGTGATAGAGCAGAAATTTGCTCTTCGTACTTTTTCATTTGAGCCTTAAGTTCAGCAACCTGCTCTGTTTCAACAGGGGTGTACTCTGAACCTTTTTTGTCCTGGGCATCAGCCTCAGTTAGAATTGCCTCACCAGTCTTTTCAACAAGCTCGGCAACTCGTGGCTCGGAAACCTGAGCAGGGGCACTCTTTACTTCAACTGCGGGTGCAGCTGGAGCAGGTGTTTCTGTCTCGGCTTCGGTTTTAACAACGATTGGATCGCCAACGTCTTGTGTCGCCATTTTATCATTCTCCTTTGAATTAGTAGTTTTATGACCGTGAAGCATTAGAGCTAAATCTTTTTCCTCAACTTCACCTGATTTAATCGCATTCAGCTCTTGAATTTGATTTATCATATGATTCGCAACTTGATAATTTGTATCAGTCCATTCGTCGAATGGAGTGATTTTTAAATTAATAGTTTTGTTCAATTTTTCTTGATCATCTTCGGTTTTTACCTTAGATTTCACATCGTAAAGCTCTTTTTCACTCAAAGTAACGAATGATTCGAAGCTTTCTTTGATAGCTACTCTATCTTTGTCAGTAAATTTGACCTCTGGAACAGTTGTTAGTGTAATATCAAACTTAGTTCCTAAATCCCAGTTATTAACAACAGATAAAGTTTTTGCATCAACGTTAATAGTATTATCCAATGATTCGCCATTTAAGTCAACTTGTAAAAGTTGATAAAATGGGTTTTGGGCAGTCGCAAGTTTTGTAACTTTCCACCGCTTATCATCGAATTTAACAAAATTTTCGTGTGTTAAACGTGATGTTTCCGCACTGAGAAGATTAACAAAAGGAATGGGTTCGTAAGGATCAGCACTAATAGCTTCTTCCTCATCGTCTATTTCCTCTTTCTCCGTTTCGATAATATCTTCTTCAGAAGCAACTGTAATAGTTACTTCTTCTGATTTTTCTTCAACGGCCTCTTCAACAGAAACATCGGATGACTCGGTAAGATCATCTTCAGTCTTAATTTCTGAATCTTCACTCATTTCTTCATCTCCTTTTCTGTTTTCCGATTCTGTTAAGAGATTCATAGACCCATTACCCATCGTCTCAGATGGGGACTGCGGTCTTTGTTCCTCTACACTTTGCTCATTTTGCATTTCACTAGGTTTAACCATAAAAACAAGCTCATGCTTATGAGAAGTAGGCTTTGTAGCCTCTAATAATTTATAATATTTGACATCATGGAAGTGTTTTTCTCCATGAGAGGTATAAGTAGTAACTCCGTTACCGTTTTCATCTACTTCAACAGTATGATAATGTCCACCTACGTATGCGGTAACTCCTACACTAACATCCGTAGCTTTTTCGATAATTTCGTTTTCATCTTTTTCAAATTGTTTTTTAAAAGTTTCGTAATCTGAGTCAGATTCGAAGTTTTTTCTAACGCTAAATAAACTCTCTTGATTACAAGGGACAGAAACAACACTAATTTCCATTAGCTCTACATCAGTAATTAACATAGTGTCCGAATCTCTGTCATAAGCGCCGTCTTTTACTTTAAATCCTACGCTAAAACTTTTTAATGCTCCATCTTCGATTAAGGTTTGTACTCCATGTAATTTTTCAGCAGCTTCACTAACAGCAGCCTCTACATAAATACCTTTTTTATCGACGGTAACCTTATCTACACGGCCAATGGGTTTACCGTGGTCATGTTGATATAGTAATACGGGGTTTTTTCTATAGTTTTCAACGCCTTTTGCCCAAGCAGTCGCAGGGATAATATCACCCGCTCGATCTTTATCGGCAGTATTGGCATATCCAGCAATTTTAAGGGGTTTATTGTTTTTTCTTGCGCCTTTTGTTTCTAAAACGCTAGTTAAATATAATGTCTTATTCATTAATTTTCATCCTCTATTGTAGTAGAGTCCTCTAGACTTTCTTCTGCGGTAGGTCTACCTCCCTGAGTCGCATCTGTAGCACTTCCTGTAATATTTTGAGGAATTCTAATGCCGTCTGAGTCTCCGTCTTCAAGTTTTGGAAATCTTAATCCAACTCTAGCCTCGTTCGGTGTAATAATTCCTGTATTAACCAACGTTGAATAGTAAATAGCTTGAGTTCTGTTATCAGGTTGTAAAGATAGTATAGCAGTTTTATCTGGTCGTATACTAATGTTATTATTAAAGAAGTGAGAAAAAGCACTACAAAATTGTTCTAAAATAGGCAGTACTGTGTGGTTATAAAACAAAACTTGATTAGCCTGAATATTAGCATTATTACCACTTTTTAGCATAACATATGGTACTCCAAGAGCCTTTGCCATATCCTGTTGAATTCGTTCAATTGAATTTTCAAAATCTAATTCATTAAAATTTATCTGAGAAAACTTATCAATTTTTAGTCCACCATCCAAAATTGCAGGAGAACGTGCTCCGTTAAATAAACTAGTATAACTTTGTCTCCAAGATTCTAGAAGTCTATATTTAATTTTTTGACTTAAAACATTATCTGTAGTAAGAACAAATCCGGGTACTGCATTATTTTTAAAGAATTGTCTTTGGAAGTTAATCATATAATAATAAAGCTCAAAAAGTCTTTCTAAAGGACGAAGTCTACTATACCCCCTAAAGATGCTTTCTTCATTCTCACTCTTAACATGAATTATTTCACTAGGTAAAAACTGAATAGCTTCTGATTTTCTCGATTTTCCATAACCAAATAAATCTGATTCACTTTGGTTTCTCAAAAGATAATTATAATGAGAAACAAAAGCCCTTTCATCTGGTACAATTTCCATATCATTTGCAGGAATTACGTAAATAGCGCCACCTTCTTGGTCTTTGTCATAATAGAAAAAGGCGTTACCATCTAGAAAAAAATCTAGAAAAGCACGCCTAAACAATCTAACTCTATCTTCAAATGGATTAGGTTTATTTTGTAACAGTTTGTGAACTTTTTTAGACGGAGAACCTCCTTCGATTACTAAAGGCACCTCTATTAAAGCATTAATAACTATGTCTACTGAGCGATGAACAATTTCAATCTCTCTATAAGCTTTTTCAAAGTCTACAATATTGTCAGGGCTTGAAAAAGGTTCCTGAGAAGCAATAGATGGCTGTACAGGATTTAGTTTTTCTGAAAGATATTGTCTCCATGATGGAACATCATTTGCCATTTGTTAATTCTTCTCCTTTTGAATTTCTACCCAATTTTTTACTTTCTTTACCACGGAATTATCATATCGTTGTCCAAATATATTGTGTAATCTTTCGTGGTGTTGTTTACACAGAGTGAGAGCATTATCATTAGATAGCTCCCAGAAATAGTCTTTTTCAAACTGTTCTCTATAAATATTTATTTCTTCTACAGTGGTTATTTCGTCTATATTATTTTTTGCACACCAAGAATTAAATAACTCAGAAACACTATAAAGATGATGAAATTCTAATTTATCTGTAGAAGCACAAATATAACAATTATCTGTTTTTTGATATCTCTTCTTTAAGTAATCTCTAATATATTTTACAGGAAATCTTTTTAGCATACCAGATAAATTTTAATTATTTTGAAAACTATGAAGATTTTGAAAATCTTTTAGTACTTTCCACCGTAATTCTTTGTGATTTTTATGTGCATTTAGTCCCACATCTTTTTCCGGTAACAATTCTACTTCAGTTGAAATAGTTTTGTGTTTAGTCTTATAAAAATGAGACATAGACAAAGACACTAATATGTCATCACCTCTTTTTATAGTTCCCCAAGGTTTTATGTACTCATCAAAAACACTTTTTAAACTATCATTGTTTACTGCAACACAAGAACCTACAGCTATGTCCACATCTTTATCTACACACCACACATCTTTTAACTCTTCGTAAGATTTTGCGTCTTCTAAGTTGTTTTTTCCATAAATACTTATCAAAGAAGTGGGGTATTTTTCAACTGTTTTTCTCAATTTTAATAAACAATGTTTGGTTGGTAAAATATCATCATCTAAAATGATAGAATATTTAAATTTAGATTTATTTGCCCAATACCAGCGGTCAATACACCATTTATTTTGTTCATTATTATGAAATAATACTTTTGATACTTCAAGTTTTGTGTTATTTCCATTATTTACCACTAATATCGGCATAAATCCTTGAAAAGTATATGCTATTCTTAAAACATTTTCTAATCTTTTGTAATTTAAAATTATTAACTGAGTGTCCCTTAAAATCATGCAGCAAAAATTCCCACAGAACGTTTTTGGTGAGTATAAATTGCATATCTTACCGCATCACTCGCATGAGAAGCCCAATCATGTACTGGTTTTGGGTTTTCAGTTTTAGGGTTCCACTTATAACTACTTAAAGAAGAATAAGTATGCCCACATTTATTAACATCAACTAGTAGTCTATCATTTTCAATTAAAACTTGTACTGCAGCAATACCATCATTTACTGATTTTATAGCATTTTCACAATATATATCATAATCATATGCTAAATCTGCTTTTAGTTGTTGTGCCGCACTATCAATGTAGATTGAATCAATACCCCACTCATCTACTTTTTCTTGTATTTCTTCTGCAAGAGTACTAGTGGTAGTTTCATTTGACACATATTCATCAACTAAATAAAATTCTTCTCCATCTGTAGCCATCACAATAAAGACATTCTCATCTCTATACCCTACGTCCAGTCCGGCTATAAACTCATAACGTCTATCTCTAGCTTGAATGTGTTCTAAGTCTATTAAATGTTTCTCTTCATTTAAATCATAAACTTGTAATTCAGTAGTTGTCCACTCACATTCATATTCTTGAGCAAAAAGTTTTCTGGTACTAGACTTTTTAGCTTCTTCAATATCTTTCTCTTTTAAAAAAGGGTTAGACCTCCAAGTATATAACCCCGATCCCCAATCTGGATACTCTTCATCTTCTGCTCTTAAAAAATAATTGTAAAGGTAATTACCTTTTCCTCTAGGAGTTGAAATAAATAAAGCTCTAGAATTTTCATATGTTGATAGGGCCGGTCTTAAATCTCTTGTAAAATATTCATCGTCATCAATAATTGCGGCCTCGTCTACAATTAACAAATTAGCAGCTCTACCAACTAAACTATCTCTATTATTAGCACTAAGTAATCTAAAAGTTGAACCATTAATTAGTCTTACTACTTTGTCTTTTTGATTAAATCTATCCACTTCTATTTGTAAATTTTTAATAATATCAGTTGTATAGTCCCATATGATAGAAGACAAAGAAAAGTTAGGAGCAACAATCATAACTTGTTGGTTAGGCTCTAATAGTTTAGCAAACGCTAAGATAGAAGCAGACAAACTCTTTCCCGTTCTTCTAGCAGATACGTGAACCCAAAAACGATTTTCAGATAAGCCATTCACCATGCCCCACTGAGAGTCGTTAAACTGAATTCCTCGGTGTTCTCCTACAACAATTTTACCTAAAAGTCTCTCAATTGGGACTTTAAAAAAATTTTCTGACATTTCCCCTCGTCTTATCTTACTTAAATATGTTTGTTAGTCCAGCTAAAATAGCTACAACAGCTGCTACTAAAGAGCCCACCCAAAGTAGCGTTCTAATACTAGTTTTTCCTTGAGTTGCCATTGTTTTTAGGTCTACGATTTCTTTGTGTAAGTTTTCAATCCTCTTATCTGTTTTATCTTGGTTCTGAAGAATTTTTTCATAACGTTCTTTACACACAGCTTCATGAGTGTTCAAAGAAGCTTTCGTTTCTTGAGTTCTCTCATGTAATGTATTAACATCTTTTGCTAAATGGTCTGTAGTAACCTCTGCCACTAAACTTCTCCTTTTTATGTTTTAATTATAAAATTAACTACGACTGTTGGAAAAGTCATGTTAGGTGTAATAGCTGAGTGAGCAGCTACAGCAGTAACAGCAGAACTTGTTGAAGAGTCTTTCGCTGATGTAGCAAAAGTTGCTGTTGTGAGTGAGTGGGCGCTAATTGATGTAGATTCTGAAGGCTTAACAGAGCTTGCTGACATCGCGTGAGTTGTAGTTCCTAGGGTACTGTTGTTAGCTCCCTTTCCTAGTGCTAATTTATCTCTAAAATCTGGAACGTTAAAAGTTGTATTACCATCTCCCGCTCCGAAACCTGTTGCAATTGTCGCAAAAAGATGTGCGTATGTTGATCTTGAAACAGCGCTACCGTCACAGATAAGATAGTTAGCGGGAACAGTTGCTCCTCCAAAACCCATGATAGCTCCAGAAGGAATTACTTCAAAGCCTCCAGCAGTCGATCCATCATGGATACGAATACTTTCGGTATCTGTATCTAAAGAAAGTTCTCCGACAGCTCCTGTAAAACTATCATTTTGTGATGTTGTGCCTCTTCTAAATTGTACTTGAGTGGCCATTTGTTTTTCTCCTTAAATTATAGTGCGCCTAAGTCTAGTGTTGCTAATGTAGTTTCAAAGGGCATATCTAATAAATCGTTAATTTGAGCAATTCCTTGTCCAAAAGGGTCTGTTGTAGAGTCGGTTAAGTTTCCTAAATCAATATCAGACGCCAAATTTACAGAGGGATCGGCTCCTCCAGAGGCTGCAGCGGCAAAAGATAGAGTACCAGAACCGTTTGTTGTAAGAACTTGGTCTGCGTCACCGTCTGCCGTGGGCATATTAAATGCAACACCGTTTGATGTAAGAATAAGCTTACTTCCATCAGATGAAATAGCTTCATCAGCATCGTGTAATTGTAATGTAGGGGAGCCTCCGGTGTCCGTTAATTTTAGTCCAGTATTGTGAATATGAGTTAAAACAATTTCATCATTTCCACCAAAAGAAATTGTTGCTCCATCATGTTGTAGTTCTAAATCTTGTGTAAGAGTAACATCTCCGTCTGAACCAATAGAGATAGCATCTGTGTCTGAAGTATGTCCGATGTTTGTCCCATTGATAATAATATTGTCAACTGTGAGGGTAGTTAGCGTTCCAAGTGATGTAATATTGCCTTGTGCAGCAGTAGAAAGTGTTCCCGCAATACTACCACCAGAAACATTAATACCAGCACTGAATACTGGTATTTGGTTCATTGTAACTACGCCGTCTGAAGCAATAGCAATCGCATCTGTGTCGCTAGCACTACCAATGTTACCAGCATCAGCAATAACAAGACCAGCTCCAGATGTAATTACTGCACCCGAAACTATTTCATTACTAAAGGTTGCTTTACCTGCTGCACTACCATCAAGAGTAAGGAATGTAGTATCTACACCACCATCTGTTCCCTTGAGGATAATATCAGAATTATTTGCAGCCGCATCAATAGTAATATTGCCCGAACTTGTTGTAAGAAGAACTGCTGCGTCACCAGCAGTAATATCATCTGCCGCCGCACTAGTGTGGTCGCCAATATATGTTTTTAACCTTGACATTGTGGCTTTTCTGTTTGTGCCATTAGCCCCGTCGTCAATGATGAACAAGTCTGCATCAACAATTGCAGCACCAATGTCTGTTGCACCATCTATGTCCAGATCAGCAACCGCAATAGACCCATCAGGAAATACTGGTGCTTGACTGAACGTAACAACTCCGTCTGAAGCAATAGCAATGGAATCTGTATCAGAAGTGTGCCCAATATTTGTTCCGTTAATAATGATATTATCAACGGTCAGCGTTGTCAATGTACCCAAAGAGGTTATATTGCCTTGAGCGGCAGTAGCAAGTGTACCAGCAATAGTACCGCCCGACACATTAATACCGGCACTGAATACTGGTATCTGGTTCATGGTAACAACACCATCAGAAGCAATTGTAATAGCATCAGTATCAGATGCTGAACCAATCGTACCACCGTCTTTAATCTTAATGTCGTCTTTAAAAGTTACAATACCGCTAGAGCTAATCTGTATTGCATCAGTTGCCCCCGCAGAGCCTATATCACCATCATTAGGAATAACTATGTTACCACCAGTGGTCATTGTACCCCCACCGGTATAGGTTCCTCCACCTGTGATATTACCACCAGTTGAAAGAGTAGTAGTAATATGAGCATTACCTGTCACATGAACATTAGCTGTTGGGTTCATTGACGCACCGAATGCTATTCTATTTTCAGTCGCGTGTACGTTCGCTACATTAGTAACGTCTGTACCAAGTCCGCCTAAAAATTTATCGACTCTTGTTACCATTTATTTCTTCCTTTTTCTAGTGGCAGCTTTTACATACCTTTGATTCTTTTTCATAGATTGTGTAGGCTTAGTCCTTGAAAAACCGCCACGGACTGGTTGTAATTTTTTATGTGCAGGACCGATACGGGGCATTAACGATATTTCCTTGTAACCATATTTTTAAATGGAGTTTTTGATGCACAAAATTCTTCCTCACTCATTCCTGTGGGGCGGCGACCAACAGCTTTAGTTACCATTCTACCAAGGGGGGTATAAAAAGCACACCAAGGCTGTGCTTTTTTCTTACGACTATCTCTGCTCATTGTTTCCCAACGAGCTGGCCCATAGTCTGACTTTGGAATCCTTTTCATTTTTGCCATAAAGTTTTTATCCTTTTTAAAAAATGCTCTTTATAATTTACTTTACATTAGGGTAGAAGTCAAATTAAAATTTATAAACTATGTTATAATTTGCGTATTTCTAACTCAAGCCCAGAAGCTAACGTAGCATCCTTAAACTGTACATTATGTGTAGAGTTTCCTAGCACATATTGATTTTCGTTTTGATATATTCCATTTAAATAAACTAAAACTTTGTCTAAATTAGAAGTTGTTCCCCCAGTTGCATAACTATTTGCAGTGCTAGTAATATGTAGGATATTAGATAATACTAAATCAGTGGTAGCGGCTTTTGCATCTAATTGAGTTTGAATAGCCGAACTTACCCCATCAAGGTACCCAAGCTCTGTGGAAGTAACATCTGAAACACCGACTTTACCTGAACCACTAGAGACTAATGCTCTTGACGCAGTTAAATCAGCGTCGTCTATTGTAGTTGCTGCACCTGTAATAGTTGCTTGTTTTGCATTTAACTGAGTTTGAATAGCAGAACTGACGCCATCAAGGTACCCTAGTTCTGTAGCAGTAACGTCTGAAACACCCACCTTACCTGATCCACTCGAAACTAAGGCTCTTGATGCGGTTAAATCTGATGTTGTTATTGTTGATACGGCACCCGCAATATTTGAGGTACGTCTTGACTCTAAAGCAGCATTATTAGAAGCAGCTACAGTAACGTTAGCGTCTCTTCTAGTTTCTAATCCATTAATTTGTGTTTGTATAGCACTAGTGACTCCATCAAGATGTCCCACTTCCGTTGCAGTAACTGCTGATACAGCTACTTTACCTGAACCATCAGAGACTAAAGCTCTTGAAGCAGTTAAATCAGCGTCATCAATAGTCGTAGCTGCTCCTGTGATAGTTGCTTGTTTTGAGTTTAACTGTGTTTGTATAGCAGAACTAACGCCGTCAAGATATCCTAATTCTGTAGCGGTGATGTCTGAAACAGCTACTTTACCTGAACCATTAGTTACCATAGCTCTAGAGGCTGTTAAATCACTAGTAGTAATAGAAGACACAGCTCCAGCAATATTAGCAACTCTTCTAGCCTCAATAGCTGTCTGCTCTGTTACGTTAGCAACTCTTCTAGCTTCTACAGCAGTAACGATTGCAGCGTTAGCAGTTATCCTAGCTTGTAACGCTGTATCTTCTGTACTATGGGCATCTAATTGGTCTTGTATAGAGCTTGTAGCGTCTACATATCCTAACTCTGTAGAAGTAACTGACGCTAATACGGCTACTTTACCAGACCCGTCACTTACTAACGCTCTTGACGCAGTTAAGTCACTAGTAGTAATAGTAGATACAGCTCCAGCAATGTTAGCAGCTCTTCTAGCCTCAATAGCTGTCTGCTCTGTTACGTTAGCAACTCTTCTAGCTTCTACAGCAGTAACGATTGCAGCGTTAGCAGTTATCCTAGCTTGTAACGCGGCTGCATTATCTGTGATAGAGGTATTTAAATCAGCTCCATTGTAAATAACTGTAGCAGCGGTTAAAATTCCAACATCTAAATTAGAGGCTGTTACAGGAGAAATACTTGTATTTGATTTAGGGTCCTTAGTGTCACTAAGTTTAAATGTCTTAGCAGATTCATCATAGAAAATAGCGGCGTTGCCTTGGTTTCCTCGGTTAAATAGCAAACCTACATCAGCGCTTGGAGAACCTGTTACTCCGTCTGCTAACATAATCATTCTATCTTCAACGTCAAGATTAGTAGTAGATACAGTTGTTGTCGCACCATTAACAGTTAGGTTACCAGTAACAACTAAATCGTCGCTCATATTTACTTGACCAGTAAAAGTTGCTCCTGCTAGTGCAGCTTTAGCAGCCAGCTGTGTTTGAATCGCGGAACTAACACCGTCAAGATACCCTAATTCTGTAGCGGTGACGTCTGAAACAGCTACTTTACCAGAGCCGTCACTTACTAACGCTCTTGAAGCAGTTAAATCAGCATCGTCTATTGTAGTTGCAGCTCCAGTAATCGTAGCTTGTTTTGAGTTTAACTGTGTTTGAATATCTGAGGATACTCCGTCAAGGTATCCAAGCTCTGTTGATGTTATATCTGAAATAGCTACTTTACCAGACCCGTCACTTACTAACGCTCTTGACGCAGTTAAGTCACTAGTAGTAATAGTAGATACAGCTCCAGCAATGTTAGCAGCTCTTCTAGCCTCAATAGCTGTCTGCTCTGTTACGTTAGCAACTCTTCTAGCTTCTACAGCAGTAACGATTGCAGCGTTAGCAGTTATCCTAGCTTGTAACGCTGTATCTTCTGTACTATGAGCGTCTAATTGGTCCTGTATAGAGCTTGTAGCGTCTACATATCCTAGCTCTGTAGAAGTAACTGCGGATACAGCTACTTTACCAGACCCGTCACTTACTAACGCTCTTGACGCAGTTAAGTCACTAGTAGTAATAGTAGATACAGCTCCAGCAATGTTAGCAGCTCTTCTAGCTTCTACAGCGGTTGTATTAGCGCTAACTACATGAACATTACCTGCAGTGCCAATAAGGTTGGCATAGGTAAATTTTCTTGTTTCATCTTCCCCTACATCCACAACGAGAAACAGGTCATCATCAGCAAAAGAAGTCTGATGATTTAGTGCAGTAATTTTTACGTTTGCCATAAATTATTTCCTTTAATCAGTAATCAAGAGATCGCCAGATTCCGTAAGTAAATATCCTCCGGTCTGTGCTACAATAACTCTAGTCAATTCTGTAGCGAAAAGATTTTTCTCATCTTGAGTAAAAAGGGTGTCGCCACTTTGGGTTGCTAAAAGTCCTATTACACTATCTAATCCTACTTGTTCTGATAAACTTTCTTCTTCGAGGATAATAGACGCTATACGCGCGATAGAAGCTAGAGATATTCCTAGCCCCATACCTGTACCTGACATTACTCTCTCTCACTTATATATACCGTTCCTGTATCACTAACTGCAATAACACTTATATGTGTGTGATAATCTACAGTACTAGATATATCTGTGCCCAATGCCATATCTAAAGGAACCCCTGAAGGAATATAGTGATCGGTAGCCTCAGCTGTAACACTAGAATCCCCGGTCCTAAAATACATAGGCGTCGTGGCTGTCACGGTAATTACTTGAGTTCCTGTACCAAAAATACCACTTCTTTGAGCAGTGCTTGAAGTTATCGAGGTTAGTTTTTGCGCAGATCCCCCTCTAAATCGTAATACAGGAATAGCTGCTCCAGCAGCGTCTCTAGGTTGTTTAGCCGTTGCCATTGAACAAATCCTTCATTAGCTTATCATAATTATTAACTTGAATAGCTACTTGTGGTGCTGTTTTTTTAGGTTTGGCTACTTCCTCCAAGTCATTTAAATGCTTCATCCAATCTAACAAATCACGTTTAGACCATACACCTGATTCTAGAGCATCTTGCACTTTTTGTTCTATCACTTGGTTGACAAGTTTCATACGACGAACCCTATTTAAATATCCTTGTGTTACATAGACATTATCAATATATTTCTTAACATCATCTTTGTCTAAAACAGCAGCAATTCTGTCCTGAGAAACGCCATATTCTTTAGAAATTTTATCTACATCTTCTCCCGCCAGATAATCATTTGCAATAGCTAATAGAACGGGGTCAAGTTTAGGAGTTTCCAAACTTTTATTCAAAGCATCTACATCATGTTTAGGAGCTAGTATTTCTTGAGTCATTACTTCTTCCTTGGGCCTCCGGGTTTGGGGGAGGCTTTCGAGCCTCCTTTACCTGCCCACAAAACTTTGCGTGCCCAGTAATTAGCCGAGAATTTGTCATTTTTGGTCAACTGACCGCCCTTACCTCTAATGCCCGCACTTCGAGCCATATAGGATGCACGAGCTTTAGAAGAATAATTATGTCCATAACCTTTTTGGCCGAATTCTACTACCTTAATTTGATCACCTTTTTTTGCTAGTACTCTCATTTTCTTTTTAGAGGAAGAAGGTGCTCGTTTTGGCTTGTTAAATCCAGGAAACCGCTCTCCTCGATAAACTAAGCCACCTTTTGTTCTTTTTGTATCTTTAGCTGTTGCCATTAAAATTCTCCTTTAATTTTGTTGTATACGTCCGTTGCGAAATGCTTATTGTCTTCTAGGCTTATATGATGTCTAATACCTACTTCTTGTTTCCCAGATAATTTTGTCCAATAATCACATGATAAAGTTTGCCCATTCGTAAATTTGTAGTGCTGTGCGTCAGCCCAGTATAGGTGCAAGCATGGATGTTTTTCTAAAGCTTTGTCCCATTTTTTGTAAGCACGATCAGTTAGATCTGGTTGTTCAAAATACACATCTGATCTCTCAGGATGCGTATGAAAGATTATAGTAAAATCACGCTCTTCACTATACGTTTTTAAATAAGTATATAAAATAGTTGACTCTGCCGCTCCTGATATTCCATAAGAATATATTTGTGTATCTAAGTGCTGGGCTAAATGATTAATCCAAGAGTCTGGTCTAATATGTTTTGGCATTCTTGTTAATTGAGCAAAAGAGTCTCCGAAAACTAAAATTCGTTTGTTGCCGCCCTCATTTACGATTGCTGGTAATTCATACTTATAGTAAAAGTGCACTAGCGTCTCTTTTTAAATCCAATGGGTTTTGTATATTTAATAGGATAACCCAATTTGCGTGTTTGTTCAATAAATTTTTCCAAACGTTTAGTTGAAAGCTTTCCTCTCACAGCCAACTTTCTTATACGACGGGCACCGGGTACAGTCATAGGACGCCCCGGTGCTGTTTTTTTATTCAGCTTCATTAGAATACTGTCTCCCATTTTAATTGATTTTTAAAATATTGTGCTAATCGTATAGCTAATAGTACGTTACCTGGTTGTGTGGCATGATTAGCGTTTATATGTTTTATTAAGGCATCAAAGTGATAATCGTCACCTCTTCTACCGGCTAACTTTACTAATTTAACATCAGGGTTAGAACAATGTGTCAAATGATACTTAGTGTAGAAACTAACGCCTTGCTTAAATTTATAAGCAGGTTCCTCATCCCAATATAGATGAACGGTAGAATCGTCTATACACTTATCCCATTCTACATAATTTGAGTGTCTTAAATGAGGTATCTTGGTATAAGTATCCTCCCTGTTTACTTGAGTATGATAAATAATGGTAGCATCTCTAGCCTCATCTAGTGTGTGTTTGAAAAACTGATAACAAAGTTGTTCTGAACCCCCGCTTACTCCATAAGTAATAACTCTAGCCTGTAAAAAAGTAGCTAAAAACCACATCCAAGAATGTATAGTTCTATTAATTGGGTCTGGTTGAGATAGCCCTGTTTGATAGGTATTAGCCGCGTCTGCAAAACTATCGCCATAAACCATGATAGTTTTCTTTACCCCAGTCTCCGGTGTAAAAATAAAAGGGAGTCGTGGATAATTGGGTAGATTAACCTGTTTAACCACCGACTCCCTTTCGGTACGACCGTGTTTTTTTCGCGATTTTACGAGGTTGCTTCACAAATTGACGACCTTTTTTGGTGCCCTTGCGTTTAGCGGCGTTCGTTGCCCTCTTCTCACCAGGAGAAAGAGCAGCCCAAGCAGCTTTAGGTAGATACCTTCCGCGTTTAGCTTTAGGCTTTTTAGATTCACCTTTAGATGAATATCCCCATTTCTGTTTAGTCCAAGCTTTCAAGGACCGTTGGGACTTCTTTAGTGCCATGTTACTTCTTCTTCTTTTTAGCCAGAATCGCTTTTTGAAGTGCGGGAGGAAGTTTCTTTTGAGCAGCGGTTAAACCGTTACTGACCTTCTTTTTCATTCCATTCTTCATTGTCTTCTTTTTTCCATTTGCTTTTTTATGCATAGCCATTTGTATTCTCCTTTTTACGCCCAAGGCGCTTCTTTTGTGGTAACATAAGATTTTAGCCCAATTAGTTGGTCAATTTGAGCTTCTTTTCTCTCTTGAGCTTCTTCAACAGACTCGCCTTCTACATCAGCGTAAGTCTTTAAAATCCACTCAAGAGCCTGTTGTTCTGTAACATCGGTAAATTCAATCCAGGTCTCTGGGTCAACAGGATCAAGAGCCGCAGATCCATAGATCCAAGCTTCTGTGTCCTCGGTGGCCCCTGTTAGTTTCCAATGAATAGCTCGAATGGCGTCTTCTAGATCGTTGACATCATCTGGCATAAGCTCGTTGGACACATCCATTGGACCGATTTCCCAAGTATAAGTAATTTCCATTTTTTTCTCCTATTTTAAGAGTTTTTGACACTCTTCATTGTGTAAAGCGATCCAGTAATCTGTAAATTCTTGACACGCCTTATTTGAAGCATATCCTAGAGGCTGTAATAAAGAGTCTCCAGCAGTTTTTATAACATCTTGTAAATAGCATGACTGATCACAATACTTCCAAAGTATTTGCTTGTTCCAAACTTGATGATTGTTCCACTCGTACATGCACTCATCTGTATAATATTTATCAATCATTTCATCAAGACTATTATATCTAGGCCACAAACTATTTAGCCAAGCGCGTTTATACCAAGATAAAGTTAGTTGGGTCTTTAAGTCCGTATAAAGCCAGATTGAAGTCACATCGTTCATTGCCTGTATACTTTTTAATTGATGACCTTTAGGATTACAAATAAAAAATAATTTATGATCAATATCACTTTCAGCAGTTTCTTGGTTATTAGGCCACTGTTCTGATGCTTTCCACGTTTCCATTGAACAAATGTCCCAATGTTTTGACCAGTCATTATTTGGTAACCAACGATAGGGTGTTGCCAGTGATAATAAAGTTAGGGCGTAAAATCCTCCAGAAGCTCCTTCATAATACAAACAGATGTCTTTCATTTTTTCTTTTTTCGTCTCGCAGTAATCTTTTTTTGCTGATTAATAAATGCTCTATATACACGGGCGGCGCTTGGCTTGCCCGCTACGCGGGCACGCTGCTCCATAGCGATAGCAGCTTGTGTCTTATGAGCATGACTTTTTCCACTTCGACGAATGCGAGACACGCTTGCCCGAGCGTCTTTTACGGTGGCAAACTTTAACCGCTTAATCGTGCCCTTGGGATTCTCATCGGTATACAAGTCCGAATGCTTCGATGAATTGGCACGTTGGCCCTTACGTCTTGGAATTCGTTTTGCCACTGTCAAACCTGCTCGCGAAGCGAGGCAGCGCTATTTACGGTACCCACCACCGGCTCTCTTATAAGCTGCGGCTAACATTTGGGCTTTGCGGGCAGACCACTGCCCTGGAGAGCCCCCTTTGCCGCCAGCTTTGATACGGCTGAAAAGTCTTTTTCTCATCGCTGGCTTCGTATAATTACCCGCCTGATTCACACGACTTTTTGCTTTACGTTTCTTTGGCATTGTTGCCTCCTTAACAAGGTCGACCAGTTGTTACTGAACCAACAGTCCCATCGGGACTTAGCTGCTTCCAGTAAAACTTTTCTCCTACATCTAAATCTTTCCAAAAGCCAATAGCATAGGCTCCTTTGGAGCTTGGGTTGTTAGTTACTACATGGCAACCTACCCAATCCCACTCAGCAGGACCATTATTAGCTTTAACCCACCCCGGTGAGCATCCAGCAACTAGAGCAGCTACTGATAATATTAATATTGTTTTCATTTTTATCCCCAATCAGGTGCTAAACAACGTTCGCACCGGCAATTTTTACATACTTCAATTTCTTTTAATCCAGCTGCATGGGGTCGTGACCTGTCAATCATTTTTCTCAATGGATTACCACAGTGCGATTCATGTCCACACTTCTTACAATAAGTTACTCCCCATTCGTCAACCATCATTACGCTTTACCTGACATACCTTTTGGTGCAATCTTTTCGCAGACGAGTTGAGCAACAATTGGGGAAATAACACTACCAACAAAGATGCCAACGCCTGCAGGGGTAGCAAGGCTAACACTAAGCACTGCAGGATTACAAGTTGCAATTACATTCACAATAACATTTGTCAGCATTTTTTTATCACAATTACCTTTTACTCCGGGAATCAACCACATGCTTTCTGCAATCAGATGACCGACTGCAGTAGACATTGCAGCGTTTGCCCCTTGTGTTGTAATATAACCAAGATAGGTTGCGCTGACGGCAGTACTCGTAACGGTTCCTGGATCGGCAGGCTCTGGTTTTGGTGTAAAGTACATAACGCAACCAGTGGTGAGTGCAAAGTTAAGACCTACATAACAAGCATTAGCATCTAACCATTCATATGCTTCTGTCGCAGCCCATTCGACTGCCTCTACTCCATGACTTACAACGTTACATGCCTCCTGAGTTCCCTGTTTCCACTCTTTACTTGCAACATCAAATCCCTGCTTGGAATATTCTGTTGCTTGTGCCGCGCAGGTATCTGCGGTATGCTGAACTGCCTTGCTTGTATCATTTACAAGACCTGTAACGAAATCAGAAGTTTGATTAGCAGCATCAGTAACACCATCGGCTACTGTATTACCAACATCTGTTGCGGTATCTGCAATTGCATTACCGGCATCTGTCGCTGTGTCTTCAATAGCCTTGCCAACATCAGTCCAAGACTTTTTCTTAAAAGGGTTCCATCCCATAACTTTTCTCCTTATTTATAGTATACGCTGTTCTGCGATATACCTCTAATTGTTTTTTTTAAACTGTAGCATCCTGCTGATAACGAAGAATACCACTAACAATAACGACGCCAAAAGGAGTCATCAACCCCTCATCAGTTTCTGTTGACGTAATTCTAACATCGGTAATTTCTCTAGCTTGTGCTGTAGTTTCTGAATTTAAATTTTCTAATACAAACTCAATATCGTCTGCTAAGTCCTCTTCTGTTTCTATAGTTGCTTCATCTTTAATATATGCTCTAATTTCAAAACCAAAAGTTCCAAATCTTACACCTGCACCAATTTCAATTCGATCTTCTCCAGTTGCTGTTACACACAAGGTAGGAAAGTCATTAATTTCATTTAGGTACTTCATACGACGAAATACATTATTAAACACATTTGTTTTATAGGTATAACCGTTACGGACAGGAACTGTCCTTGCATCCTGTTGTTTATTTATTCGCTTTAGTTCTGTCACTAAAAAATCAATTATCTGTGTTCTGCGACTCATATTCATACACCCTTTCTAATAATTCACCCCGATTTTCTCTCAGAGAGGCGTCATCTTTTATCATTCCTAGTATTGCATATTTTATTTTGCTTCTTAGTTTATTATAATTTGATTTGTGTAGTATCCATTTAAATAATAATTTTTTAGCTTGTTCTGGTGTGCAATTTAAATTATTTGCTTTAAACCACTCAATATAACAATTGTAATCAGGAATACTAAAACCTAGATATTCGTTATATATCATTTGGGTTTCTAAAGGTTTCCAATCAGGATGTAAAGGGCACGCTAACTCTAAACACTCTAATCCTTCTTCGTCTACAGGTATACCTTGTTGATTATAACCAACAGGAGCAATTCCGGGCCAAAAATAATTCGCTATCCCATCATCCTCGAAAAAATCTTTTGCGTAAATTAAAGGACCATAGATTATATAATCTTCAAGCTTTTTTGCATTCATAAGTGTAAGACTCCTCTCCTTTAAAGTCACTAGGCACCTCTAGCTCTATAACATTAATCTCATCAAAAAAAATCTCAGCGTATTTTATAAAATTTTCTAAAGACAAGTCATCTATATTAACTGAATAAGACTCTAAGGTTTCTACCCTATAGTTTGGAGTT
>Ga0222715_10000340_pt1 | contig 46724 bp, 41 predicted proteins | sample C33_9DmetaG_FD_165056 | JGI IMG/M metagenome (GOLD analysis project Ga0222715, IMG submission 165056) | Estuarine water microbial communities from San Francisco Bay, California, United States - C33_9D | ecosystem: Environmental > Aquatic > Marine > Unclassified | place: USA: California...
TCACCAGAAGGACGTATTAGACAAGCACAGCGTATGCGCTATCTTGCTGATGGAATCGTCAGAGCAGGGAAAATTGCTGTAGCAGATTTTGTTTGTCCTACAGAACAGGCAAGAAAAGAGTTTAATCCAGACTTTACAGTTTGGATGGATACTATCAAAAAAGGTCGCTTTGAAGATACCAACAAGATGTTTGAAGCACCTCCACAGTGCGACTATCATGTAGCAGAATGGTTTCATGATACTCATCAACAACTAGTCGATGTTGTAAAAAGATATATAGAAAAAAATGGTAACAAAAACTAGGCATCTTGCCAAAGCTATCACTTGGCGAATCATAGCAAGTATTACCACAGCAATAATAGCCTACTCTTTTGGTTTACCACCTAAAGCTGTAGGTTTAGTATTTGTTGCTGATATTATTATTAAATTTGTTCTGTATTATATACATGAACGAGTTTGGTACAAACATATAAAATATGGAGTTAAAGATGTTTGATTGGAAAAAGCCGACAACACAGATGTTAGGACGTTGGCAACCTTGGCACGATGGACATACGGAACTGTTCAAACGTGCTCTAGCAGAAACTGGACAAGTTTGTATTATGATCCGCGACGTAGGTGGGATTGTAGGCGAAGATGCTGGCGCTGGTAGAACCGCACTAGTACAAACCGATAATCCTTTTGATTTTGAAACTGTTAAAAATAATATTATTGATGGTTTAGGAGCCGCAGGATTTGTCTATAATAAAGAATATATCATAATGCTTGTTCCTAATATTGTTGATATTAGTTATGGCAGAGGTGTTGGTTATACATTCACCGAACACGATCTAGGGAAAGAAATACACAATATTAGTGCTACAATGATACGTGCTAAAATGCGTGAAGACGGAAAATTATAAATCTATTTTATTAAAATTTTCTAGTCTTAACTTTTTAAATTCTTGTTCAACTGATTGAATTGTTTTATCGTTGTCGCAGTATACCGCTTCAAACAATTTCATAATCATTTGAATAATTTCATCGTGTGGATGTCTATTGTCTTTTGTGAATTTATTGTAAAATAGTTCAGTAACAATTTCATAAGATGGCCAATAAAATAAATTTTTATTCAAATCTTGTTCGTTGTCTCTTATTAGTTCATCTAATGCTGATCTTAAAATTGATTTACTAACGCTGTTTGCTGTTAGACAACTTACTGGTCTAAATGTTGCGGCTAACGGAACAGGCGATAACGTAAACAATAATTTAGATGAAGGATTAAATTTGTTTATATAATTTTTAATTTGTTGTAGACAATCTTTTGTCTCACTCATACTACACACTTTAAACTTGTGTCTAGTAGGATCAACATTTTCTTTTGGAATAGCTCTCCAAAAAACATCACCGGTTACTTCATCATACCATACTTCAGATAACCCTAAAGTAATAACAAAAAGATCAGTTTCTAAAAAAACTTTTTTAGTTTTTTCTCTAACAGTTTCATCATAATCAAATGAATTACCGTCATATCCATGCCACAGTTCTTGTTCAGGTTTAATGTTTTCAAATGCCCATTTAAATTGAGAAAGCAAAGCATATACATTAACAAGTCCTTCGCCTATACTGCTTACATAGATATCTGGATTCTTATCCTTTGAAACATTGTAGCCAACATTACTTAGATATTTTGAAATATTTTCAGCAAAGCAACTTCCAAATGCTGTAATTTTTGTATCTTGTGTAATGAATTTTTCTTCAGGCATCCATCCAGTTAACAAATAATTTTCTAAAAAATTATCTTTTGAAAAATCTTCTTGATAAGGATTCCAGTTACAATTTTCACCTCTGTAAAATGATCTTCCGATCTTTTTCTTTTTGTTGAGGTTATCGATCCTACCGTCAGTTTTATTTGCTCTAGCGCCTAAAAAATCTACCATTCTATTTCCTATAAGGATGCGTCTTCCATGCCAGCAACACGTAATTTAATAATGTTACTAACTTGCCACTGTTTAATATCGAGCCCTTTGATGATTCCTAACCACTTGTTTCGCAGTAAGGCAAACTCGTTAATAATTTTTTCAAAGTCAATCACATCAGATTCACCATCAACGAACTTCTCACAGTCTCTACTGCTTAAAGCTCGTTGATAGTTTTCTAAATATTTTCTGAAATGCTGACTTCTTAACCTACGTAGTTCGATGTTGAGATATTCGAGTATTGCTTCTATTTCTTGTAATTGATTAAAACGATGTTCAACAATACCAGGCATCTTTGCTGATGCTTGTTCAACTACTCCACTAATACGCACTTCTTGTTTTGCTAAGATTAGCTCATTTTCAAAGTGTGTGATAGCATCTGGAATGTTGCTGATATCTTTTGAAACTTTGTCATACCAATTACTCATTTAGTCCTCGTCATCCCATACGTCATCGTTTTCGTCGTAGTCTCCGGTGTCTTCAAACTCACTATCTTCAGATTGATCCATTGCATATTCGATCGCATTATCTAAGTGACTATCAATACCCATCATTCCTTCGATGGTGCTTGCCGGTACATCAAAATCTGTTAAGAGATTGACGTAATTGTAAGCAAGGTCTTTTCTTTTATTTTCTGGAACATAATCAACTATTGTGCTCCAAAGGTCGGCTAAGAATTCCGTGTTCATTATTCGCTTGTCTCCGTTTGAGGTTCTTCTACTTCTTCTGTAATTACCTCAACTGGTTCAGCGATGTCTGGTTTATTGGCAATGGCCGTCATGATCATATTAAGTTTCTCACCTGTCCATTGCTTACGATAATCCAGATGTACTTCTCCGTTAAGGTCAACGTATTTAAGTCGGTTACCTTCTTTATTAAGGATACCTTTTGCTTCAAATAAATCAACAAGACCACTGTATGGATCCATTCCAGTTTCATATGGAATCTTAACCTGTACTGATTCAAACGGTTTAGCGTAACGTGTTTTCATAACCTTACACGCGGCTCTAATACCACGTACATCTGTTACTTTATTACCATCTTCATCTTCTTTTAGTTTCAATTTACGCATTGCTACTACAATAGATGAAGCATAGATAAATCCTTGACCGCCTGATATCTTATCATCTGGATCAAACATATCTTGTGATGCGTATGTGTGGTTAGTACATACCATACCTACGTTACAACTACCAAACATATTCACAGAGTTACGAACAAGTGCTGTTAGTGCCTTAGGCTTACGGCCCATATCACCTTTTAAATCACCCTTGTCAAACTGATCAACATCTGTTGGTGTTAGCAACATACCTAATGAATCAACTACAAATAATACTTTTGGACGATCTTCTTCCGCCATTTCTTTGTAGTCTTTCATGAACAACGAAATAGTTTTTGCTACATCGTCAATCATACTCATGTTAAGTTTCATGAGTTTATCTTCGCTTGTGTCAACATCAAGTGCTTGTAACCACGCTTCGTCAAGCGCATTTTCTGAGTCAATTAGTACTACAAAAATGCCTTGCTCTTGTGCGGCCTTTACAATATTTGCTGAACAAAAATAGGATTTACCACTACCTGATTCTCCTGCGAATACAGTAACTTTTCCTAGTGGTACGCCTTTATGAAAATCACCACTGATCAAATAGTTAAGAGCATAGTTGCCTGTGCTTACCCAATCAGTAGGATCGTTAAAACCAATACCAAGACCAGTGATGCTCTTAGTAATGTCTTTTCTAAATTTAGAAATGTCAAATGCTTTTGCCATGTTTACTCCTTGTTAAGAAAGTGGGGGACTTTGCCCCCACTAAACTGTTTTAGCCGTTTTGACGTGAACGGATTTGTGCCAAAATATCTTGGGCTCTGTTATTCGCCTCAGTTGGCGCAGGTGCCGCTTCTGGCGCTGGAGTAGGAGTTGGCTCAGCAGTTGGTGCCGGAGCAGACTCTGTTACTGGCTGTGATGCCGGAGTAGCATTTGCTACATTTGGATCACCAGTTGCTTGACTCATACCTGCTGGACGGAAATACTGTCCAAATTGTTCCATGTCATACGCTTCACCGTCGACTGATGCTTCAAACATTTGCTTCATTACTTTAAGTTCAACTTCGCCTGGCTTCTTAGGTAAAAAGTCTGACAAGTTAAACAAGCCATGTGTGTCAATTGCTGATTTCTCTTCATCACTTAGTGGACGTTCATTTCTGCTCCACTTAGATGTTGAATAGTCTGCGTATCCGCCTTTGCTAGTTTTAGCAATACGGAAATCTACACCGTGTTCAAAGTCTGTTGGAAGTTCGTTAAGTTCTGGATCCATTAACGCAGACTTAATAATCTGGAAAATTTGTGGACCAATAATAAACCTACGAATTGGGTTCTCAGGTGTACCTTCTTCGTTGATAGGATCTTTTGTTACAAAGCCTTGGAAAATGTATGAACGTTTCTTCCAATACTTACGACCCATATCTTCTAGTGATTTGTCTTTAAACCAACCACGTACTTCTGATAGAATTGGACAAGTATCGCCCCACATCTCAACACATGGTACCTGTACAATTACAGGACGACTTGATGTGTCTCCTTTTACGCCTGCGAAAGGCAATTTGATCATTGCTCTTTCTGCCCAAAAGAATGTGTTATTTGAATCACCATCAGGTAAGAAACGAAGTGTTGCTTCACTTCCTTCTGACATGTTCCAATGTGGGTAAATTGCGTTGTCGCCGCCGCCTGTTGAACCGCCTGTGCGGGTTTGAGCTTCTTGAAGTTTTGCTCGGATTTCTGCTAAAGTTGCCATAGTTTATGCCTCCTATATGTTATGCCTCTATGTGCTTTGTGCCTATTAAATGTGTAGCACAATGTATATACTACACAATATTATTTATTTTGTCAACTGTTTTATTATCAAAAACTGGATAAGTTTATCCAAAAAAAGAGGGCGATGTTCTGCCCTCTAAAATAACACTATTACTTATTCATTACGTACATTGTAACTTCAAAGCCATAGCGCATTTCGATTGCTTCTGGTTTAGTCCACATAATGTGTCTCCTTTCAGATTTAATTATGTAAACAGTTCATGGGAGAGTTGTTACAAGTCCCACTTGAGTCTACCAAAAAAATAGTGTAGCAATTTCTTACTACACTATTAATTATACAATATTTTTAGTAAAAGTCAATCAGAAAATCATTAATTTAGGATAATCCCGCTAATGACTTAATTCGATCAAGCATGCCTGGTTTTTCTTTTTCGCGAGGATTATCTGAGCCTTTGGTTATCACTGGTTCAAATATCCGCCCTTTACCATCTGGTGACCGTGGCGCATTACCTGGATCTGATTTTGGATGAGCAATTTCAGCCGAGGTAGCTTTTCTAATAGAAACATCTGGCATACCGCCTTTGGTTGCCACATACTTAACTGTTTCTCCATGGCCATAATAGTCTTGAATAACAACAGTTCCGTCATCATCGATCTTAATGATACTTTGTGATAGTAGGTTAGCATAACGGTTGCCCAAATCTTGATAACTGCCTAAATTAGGCTTGCCTGTCATCTGGGCATGGGCCGCCCTCTTATCAAACGTATCATCACCCGTTTTCTTCATTGCTTCCAAGCCTTTATTCAAAGCATCTCTAACCCTTTGTGCTTCTGAAGAACCTTCTTCATGTACACTTTCGTTTGCTCTCATTAGTGCCTTTTTAACACTAGGATGATCAGCAAGCCCCGGAGCAATTTTATTAATTATTTCATAAGCGCCTGAATAGTTTCCACCTCTAAATCTAGGATCATTTAGTACACCAAATGCCATTTTAATTTGTTTATCAGTGAATTCCATATTGTCATGATCGTGCTTTTCAGAAAGTTTTTCAATAAAGCCTTTTGCTACTGATGCCGCTCTGTCACCAAATTTCTTTTCTACCATAGTTAGTACGCCTGTTTCGCCTTTTGGAAACTTGCCTGTTTCTTTATCGTAAAAACTGTAAATGAATTTTGCTAGTTCTTTTGAATCTGCTTTTTCGTTAGTAGGTTCTGACGATTCTTCAGTTTCTTCCATGTCACCAAAGTCAAGTTTTGACATAACTTCAGGTGCGTTTGCTTCAACCCATTGTTTAATTAAAGGTCTAATACAACCATCGGAATCTTCTTTTGCTATTTCTTTAATACGTTGTTCAAGCCTTGGATCATCAATGATGCCTTCTAAACTTGAGATAGCATTTGATCCGTCAACACCTGAAGGAAAATGCTTGTCAAGTAATTTGTTTAAATCTGTTATTGCTTGATTTTGTTCTTCACTGTCTGAACTTGTAATAGCACTTTCTTCTCCAAGTTCATTAACCCATGATTCAAATTTGTTAAAGTAGTTTGATAATGTTTCCTTTTCGTTATCGACTACGTCGCTTTCCTGATCAACTTCATCCTCTTTCATCAATCGATGAATAATAGGAAATACATCTTTCATTTCTTCGTTGAATTTTTTAATTGTAAATTTTGACGTTAGGTCGTCTACAACGTCTTGTGGAACGTCACTGTATTCAGTTGGAGAAAATTGTTCTTTAAATTGATTGTAATAATTTCTGCTACTTATTTTTTTAATCTCTGTTTTTAAATTCTCAAGAGCATTTTTGCCTCTTTCAACAATTGAATTTGTATCGTCATTTAAAAGATCATTTCTATTTACATAGTTACTAAAAGATTTTAGTTGAGCAATTTGTTCACTAAGACCTACAATATATTTTCCAATATCGTCGTATGGAAGACCGCCTTCTTGAACGTGTCTTTGCATTGCTCTTGCGCCTGATAGGTGAATGAAAGGATATTTAAATCTCTCACCTGCTGAATTTTCAATAAAAAGTGCTATAATATTTCTTGCTCTAGCACCTGGACTTGTTTCGTCAACTGCCTTATTATGTTTTATAATAAGTTTTGTATTTTCTAATTTCTGGAAACTAGTTTTTGCTGTTCCATACATCCCTTCGCTCATTACTGATTCCCCTACTTGTGAATTTTTTGAATATTGGCTAAGGAAAGCATAATCTCTTTTGTCTAGATTATCCTTTGAAATGTCTCTAGTATCAAAGTTCATTAATCTACGTTTAGCAAATGCTCGCATACTCTTTAAAAATGTATACCAGCCGTCTTTTTGTACTGGATCCATGCTTTCTGTAATTCCAGTACTGTAATATACCTTCATTGAAGATGGTTCAGCAAGACTAATACTTACATGTCCGAGTGGATTTTCACCCTCCATGTAGTCAAAGTCAAAAAATACTGCCTCTTCAGGATTGATGGTAACTTCGCCTGTTTCCTTGCCTAGTTTTAGACCAGAAAATCGACTTCTTACCTTGTAAAATAGGTCTGTGCTTATACTTCTAAGATTATCTTCCATGTTAATATTTATCAAAATATGTTGCCGCTGACGAATATTGGCATTGGCATTTGATCCTCTGTTAGTTTTTCTGTCATTTTTTCGTAGATTTTAGGATCCCAGTCACTTAGTACATCGGCCATTCTAATACATAATAAGGTAGCACTGACAAGATCGTCGTGTTCACCAGTCTTTGCGTTAAAACCAGTACCACTAGCAACAAAGGTTTTTAGTTCTGAAATTAAAGGTTTACTGTGTATTGTCATTTTATATTTTTCCAGCAAATTTTTCAGTTTTGAACAGGCTGTAATTTTTGTACGATGTGTAGTATTAAATCCTTTGCGGAATCTACGAATGTGTCCTTTTCTAATAGGCTCACTTAGGAATAACCCTGGGAAGTTTTCTTCTCCAATATCACCAATAACAACAAGTGCGGCTTCACCTAGTGAGTTGTTTTCAACACTGTAGTAAATTGTTGGAGTACCACCTTTTTCAGCACCCTGTTCCATGATATATTTTAGTATTTCACGCATAATTCTAATTTGTTGTTGTACAGGTGTAGTATTGTGTCGCCACTCGCCGACCTGTATCATACTAGGCATTTCAAAAATTTGGATAGCCGCATAGTCGCCACCGGTACCTAACGAAGGATCAAGTGCTATTAGGTATGTACACCTTGGATCTATGTTTTTATACCAACGAGTTTGGCCAGTTGTTAGGATAGGGTCCTTGCCTTCGAGTTCTGTGAGCTTAACTGCGTTAATTAGTGTTTCATCAAAAATCAAGAATTCGCATTCAAACTCACGTCTAAAACGTTCTTCACCGATTTTTGCCTTTTCAACCCTTGCCCATTCGTCATCCCTATCAGGATGTTCACTCCAGTGAGCAAAATATGAACCAAAACCGTTAACACCAACTTTTTGTTCATTGCCATTTTCGTCAAATTTCTTGTTTGCTTCAGTCCAAATCATAGCAAACTGGTCTTCGTCACTGTTTGGTGTTGAAGTAATAATACATTTACCACCTGTTGCTAGTGTGGGTGATAACGCAGTCCAAAATTCCTTGGCTTTTTCTGGTGGTTGTACGAAAGCAAACTCATCACAGTAAATTAATGAAAGAGATTTACCACGTCCAGTGTTTTCTGTTGTGGTTGTTGCCTGTATTCTTGCTCCGTTATCGTATTCGATGGTATTTCTATTATAACTGTATACACCAGCACGTACAAAGTCGGGCAAATTTTCATATCCAAACCGATATCGATCCATGATATCCTTTGCGCCTTCATATTTGTGTGCGGCAATAAGAACTTGACAATCAGGAACAAACATCGTGTACCATAATAGGTAGGCAACAGCACAGGTTGTCTTTCCCATCTGTCTTGGAAGCATAGCAATACACTGTTTGTTTTCAGTATAAGCGTCTAACAGTCTTTCTTGATAATCATATGGGTTAAAAGGAATTGAACCTTTTACAGGATGTTGAATCTGTATGAAGTTTCTTGCGAAGTAGAGTGGTCCTGTAACAGGATCCATACACTTTTCTAAGTGTTCAACTTCTTCTAGTGTGTATTTTTGCTTTTTGTGTGCCTTTTTAATTAAGACACCGTCTAAACTCTTTGCCATATCAATATTTAACCAATAACATCGTCGTAATATCCTGTATTGAATCTAGCATCAAACAGTTTACGGCGATCTTGTTGTATTAGTATAGGTATCAGGGAAGCAAAAGGACCATTTGTTGGCTCGCTCCATAGCCATTCGTACTGTAAACTAGTATCTAGGCGTTTACAGAGTTTTTTTAAGCGTCTGCGATTTGTGTTTTTAACTATATAGATGATTGCTTGGTTGTTACCTAAGTGTTCCCACTCGCCATCCCAAGATCTAATTTTGATTTCACCCTTTTGATAGGCTGTGTAACTCCAAGGGCAAACTTTTTTGATTTTGCTAAAGTAAGCTAACCAATCAACCTTTTCCGCGACCACGGCCTTTACCTTTACCGCGCCCCTCAGTTGTTGTTTGATCTTCCATCTTCTTTTTCTTACCACGTCCGCGACCTTCAGTTGTTTGAACGTCTTCTTTTTTAGCTTCGCTTAGTGCTTTCCAAAGTGCTTCTTTAATTTGTCCACGTAAATCTTTTCCTTCTAAAGCTCTAGGATTGTCTCCGCCTGCTGTTGCTGGATAAGAACCTTTACGTTTGTGTAAATCGTCTCCGCCTGATGTTACAGCATCAATATCATCGTATTCTGGATCTGGTTCATTGTCCCAGGCTTCGTCTTTTTCTTTGTCCATTTCCTCTTCGTCACTGCTAGGACCAAAAGTTTTATGGGTTAACTTATCTAAGTCTGTATGAAAATCATCTTCTTGATCTTTACTTGCGCCTTCTTCATCATTGTCAACACCATCTTTTTCAATTGGGAGTTTAATCATAGGTGGCATTGCCATTTTTGGCTCTGAAGGCTCATCTTTAGGCATCATGTCTGGATTTACTTTTTGGAATAATTTCATAATTCCTTCAATATTGTCCATGCCCTGTGCGTTCATGCTAACATTCATTGTTGGCTCTGGCGCTTCTGGTTTTTCCATTGTTGGCATAGGAGCATCCATATGCGGATCGCCACATGCCTCATCTGTTTTAGTATCAAGTTCTCTAATTTTTTGATACAAATCTCTAAAATTCATAATTAACTCCCCATTGCGCTTTTAGCGCCTGCTTTATCTTGTTTTTTAGGTTTTTCCATTTTGTATTCTGTTTCTTTTACTCTTTCTTTAGATACTTTTTGTAAATCTTTTAAGAAAGAAGTATTAAAATCATCACCAAAATAGTCTTTTGCTTTTACTTTGTCACTATCTTTGTAAGTAGGATCATTTAGTACAGATTTACCTGAAGGCTCATCCATTGCTGAAACTTCTTGTGCTTCGTATGGGTCGTTAACATTACGAACTCTGAAGTTTGAATATTCCATTCCAGTATTATTCTTAATTGCTACTGAAATTTCCTGAGGTGTTACAGGATATTCACATGTGTTTTCAAATACTGTAACTTCCATATTTTCTAAATCCGGAAAATCTTTTACTTGTTTTTGAATAGGTGTATTACCTACTTTTTTAACACCTTGACATCCGTATCTGTGAAGCGAAGCATGTACTTTGTCTTCAAATCCTTCTGGAATGTCACCCGCGACCTTAATCCTAAAACTATAGGTCTTCTTTGACTCTGTTAGATATTCTTGTAACGACTTCATACTCATATTTATTCCTCTCCGCGCAATTTCTTCAATAATTCGTTGCGATCTGTTAATACAAAACCCTGTCCGTTCATGATATCTTCGGCATCTGGGTTACGATCTGAGTCGATTTTCAATTTTTTGAGTTTTAAATCGACTGCTTTTAATTTTTTATCAATTTTAGTGGCTTTTGCATCAATAGCATTCTTTAACATGCTTCCTGCTACTTCAAATATACGTCCACTATACCTTACTTCAACATTCATGCCTAAATCCATAAGTTCATCATAGGCATTTTCTGCTTTTTGGGCTAAATTATCAAGCTCACTATCGTTTAGGCTATCTAATTCGTCTATTTTTGGTAAACTACCAGCAATAGTGTTAACCTCTGTGTAACTTCTTTCCAATGATCTTACTTCGTCCTTAGTAACAGCAGGTTCTTCGGTAGGAATTACCTCAGTTTTTGCTTTCTCATCTTCCAAATTAAATAGTTCTTCTAGTTTCTTGGTCATATTGTACTTATCTTCGTTTGTTGCCTTGGTGAAAAATATCATCTTCGTTTATAATACGAAATTTTAGCTGATTTTGCTTACACCACGCATTGGCGGCTTCCCATTTTGCCATATTTTTTACATACTGCTCTTGATTATACCTACTTTTACCTACACGTTCACTAAACTGTTGATTACTTGGTTTTACTTCTACAACCTCAGCATTTTTTCTACCATTTTTATCTTTATAAACAATAAAAAAGTCTGGAACATATATTGTATACTTACCTGTTAAAGGATCTTGATAAGGAATTTGTATACTTTCACTTGCCCAATGTTCAACGCCTGCGTGTTCGTCTAACATTCTCATAAAAACAAATTCCCAACTACTTCTAGCCAATGGAGATTTTTTCCCAATGTATTTTTTTGGGTTCTTCATTGTAAACTTTCCTTGAGCAAACTTAGGCAAGGATAATTCTCTCTTGTTCTGCCGATCTAACTTTTTGAATTCTAAATCCTAACAATGATGTTGGGTATCTATTTTCATTCAAAATATTACCGACTAATGAAGATAGTTGTAGCGACTCTAACCCTTCTAATGAATCTAGTAATTCGTAAACTGGAACGTTATCGATTTTAGCTTGTTTTAAAAGAATTACTCCTGTAACAACAGCGGCTTGCTCTCCAAACCCTTTGCCTTTTAAAAATCCAATAGTAGCATCAACGTCTTCTGCTCTAAACTCTAAACCTTTTTCACCGTATTGGTTAAAATATTTTAATGATTTAGTAGCACTATCACTTGATTGTACTTCTTGTGGTAAATTAGAATATGTTGTTTCCATTATTAATTAGTTCCTTGGCCTTTAACACCTGATACTGTTCCAAATCTACCAAAACTTACACCCGGAATTCCGCTTGTAATATTTGTTGTTCTGTTAGGAGTTAGTGCCAGGTTCAGTGCTTCTTGTGTTAGTGTTCCTGAATCGATATTAGATAATTGTTTAGCGAAATTAATAGCACCAAGTGCAGCTTGGAGTGCTCCTATAGTCCCGGGTGTCTTATCTTGAAAGTTTTCTTTACCAAAAATTTGTTCAGCGCCTGATAGTGATCCTCCATCGCCGCTGGCTGCCAAGATACCACCTGGACCAAATAAACTTGCTGTACCTCCGCCTAAAATACTTAAAGGACTTGGTACTTTATCGTAATGTAAATCTCCAAATGCTATCGGTTGTTGATCGTTTGCTGTGTCGATTACTCCAGCACCGTAAAGTACAGATTCAAAACCAAGATTCATTGTTGCTTGAACAGTTCCGCCACTTTCAGCATAACTTACATCACCATGATCCCATGTTCTAATATGAGGATTTACTAATTTATAACTATTAAATCTTCTTTTTGACATTGTATAAATTGTAATACTTTTAAAGAACGGATGCTTAACGCGATCAGAATCTAAACCGTATCTAAAGTCACCTTCGTCAGTTAGAATGCCATTGTTATACGGTCCAGTTCCTCCACCAGAAAACGTAGGATCTCCTTCGCCGGCATTGCCGCCGCCGGGTTCTATTTCCCAAGCTCCCATTGTCTTTTCTCTTTCTGGTGAGTAATAAGAAAGGTACATTGCCCATAGAGCATTAGTAATACCTGTATTATCATCATGAAATGTTATTTGAAGAGGATCATAATTAATATTTTTATATACAATCTTTTTTCTATTGTATTGATTTTTTACATCAGTATCAAATGTAAATCTTGGTAGTGTTGATGATTTCACAAGCATACCGATAGTATTAGAATGATTATTTCTAAAACTTGGATTAATTGCTTTATCATTTATTTCAAAAAATACATGAAAAAGAAATTTAGTTCTAGGAGCTCTAGCGAATGCATCATCAACAAACATTCGTGACGCATGTCTAGGATCACCTAAATTACCTTTCGGATTTAGTAATCCTGAGCCTGCGCCTGATAAGAATCTTGTAAATTTGTTTGCCATACTAGTATTTAGCCACAAAAAAAGCCCGGGGTTTTAAGCCGAGCTTTAATTGTTTCAACAAACTATCGTTATCTAACTTATATTATTGTGCTCCACCGCCTGTGGTTAGAACTCCAAGTGTTCTAGCACCAATGTTTCTACCAATACCATCAACGCCGCCACCTCTGTATTGGATAGCATTGTCGTATCTTAGTGTCATAGAAATCATTGCTGGTTCATTTGATGTATAGTTCAAATCACCGTAGTCAATGTTTTGTACAAACGTACCATATAGTTCAAAAGTTTCTAATACGTTTGGTGTTTGTGTTCCATTACCACCATCTAATACTTCGATTAGTGTAGTAAATTTATAGTCTTGACCTGATGCAGCTGAAGCCTGCTCAAAGAAATCAAATTGTTTCTGGATTTGCTCACCGCATAATCTTTGAATAGAAGCACTTGCGTCATCACGAACATTAAGTGTAATCTGTTCCCAGTTATGTCTACCTGCTAGATAGATACGTGAGTTGTAAACAGGAATTTCCATCTCTTCAAAGTTAATCTTTGGACGAGTTACATCCTGTACTTGTTTTGTTAATTCTGTTGGTACTGTACCGTTAGCACCAAAACCTTGTAGTACCACCCTAAAGCGATACTTTAGCTTTGGCATCAACAAGCCTTGGTTGCTTGATGATGTATCAGTTGCTAAAGGAACTGTAAGTTTTGATAGTGTTGAAATAGCCATTTAATTTGCTCCGTTTATATAATATTATTTAGCATAATGAGTGGGGGAATAAATCCCCCTCTCAAATTAGGCTGATGCTTGCCCTTGGATTTCTCCTGTATTTTTAAGTCTTAGTGGAATATAAATGAACTCAATTGATTTAACTGGTTCAATAGCAATATCCACATAAAGCTCGTTACGATCAATACGTGCCGCAGTGTTGTTTGATTCATCACATACAACAGCAAAGTCATAAAGTGCTCTTAGACCAACAAGCTCAAGTAGTAAACTTTCAACTGCTTGTTTAATTTCGTCTCTAGTGATCTTATCATTAGGTTCAAAAACAAACGGTTTAGCAAGTCTGTTAAGTTGTGTTCTTAAGTAAATTACTAAACGTGCTACGTTGATTCTGTCAAGTGCTGAATCACCGGATGCTCTTGTTCTTTGACCATAGTTAACAAGTCCTACTCCGTTAAAGAACGTAATTGGGTTTACTTTGATATCATACAGTGTATTTCTTTGTGCGTCTGTTAAAGCAACGCTTTGGAAATCACCTGTTGTTCTATCAACATAACCAACTGAAGTAGCATTTGAAATACCACCACGTCTAATACCTGCTGGAGCAAACCATGGATAACTTACTTGATCACTTAATGCTATAGTTTTTAGCATCATATGTGAACTTGGAACTACAATAGTATTTCCTGTGTTATCTGTTGTGAGTCCACTTGGATAAAATACGCCTGTGTATTCATCAAATGTTACAAGTCCTTCGTCGCCGTTATCTGTAGCACCGTTTTGGTTTTGACCCCATGTTACCAAGCTCTGTGTATCTGCTTGTAATCTGAACGGAGAATCAGCAACAATAAATGATGTTGTTCCTCTGTCAGTGTTTAGGTCAACCAAGTTCTGTGTTACTTCTGGGTATCCAGGACATGATATTAAGTTAAACTGACGTACTTCATCTTCTCTAATTTGAGAGTTAGTTGAAATAGTTGCTTTTAGTTTTTCAATAACACTTTGTCTTTGTGCTTTTCTACCAAAAGCCTCACCTGAGTCAGTAACCCATCTGTCAGTTGCGTAACTTGCCATTGACTGATTGTTCAATCTAACGTTGTCTTGTGATTGATCAATGTAATTTTCTCTGTAAACTTTGATATTAAATCCTGATCTACGTGTATTGAAAAGGATAATACCTGCTGGATACAGTGCTGGATCTGGAGCATCTGGATCAATGTAGTTTGAAGTTAACAAGTCTTTGATTAAACCTGCTTCTTCTTTAGTTCCATCTGTTCCCCATCTAGCGTCAGCAATAACAACACCATCTTCTGATGAAGCATCAGCTTTATCAACTAAACGCCATCTATTAGCAATAGGTGTGTTTGACAAGTCATTGTTGTATTTGTAAATTACTGGATAATTTTCCAAGTCGCTTGTGTCAATCCAGATATCACCAGTTTTAAGTGGTGTACCGTCGCTCTGTTCTACAGGGCGTGTTGGTGAAACCATAGGACCTGCTGGATCAGTTTGATCTGCTAAAGAAGCACTATAGAATGGTGAAGTAGGATCTTGGTAACCTACCCAAGTATTGCCATTGTGTACCATAATGTCAACTTCGTCAGTTAAACTTGAATACCAACGTTGTCCGTTGCTTGGATCATTTTGTGGAGCATCATTTGCCGCAATGTAACCATATGTTGTACCAGCTAGTGGTAACCAGTTACTTGCTACAAAATCATAGTCATCACCTTGTGGTGCCGCATAAAGATTTGTTGTACCAGTCGATGTTGAATAGTCATAAGCACTATAGCCCATTAAAGCCATTGCGCTGTCAACATCTTCAAATCTAATTTCGCCGCCTGCGTTGTGAGTAATAACAACTCTACCGCTTACAACTTCTGCTTCAACATGATTTAGTTGAGCATTATTAATAGCAGTAACAACAGTATTAGCATCACTTACAGCACCTGCCGCTGTAAATGTTACAGCAGTAGCACTGCTTAGTGCAGCTTGACCAGTGATTGATTCTTTGATGTTGATAGTATAACTACCAGCTCCAAAAGTGTTAGCATCAATAATACCACTTGTTATAGAAGTATTACCTGTTGCTTTTCTAGTAAAGATTTTAAAGCTACCTGTTTGAGGTGTATTATCGTATCCTGAATCTTCAGTATAGTTGTACTGTACAAACAATGTATCTTTTGGAATCGATTCTCCGCCAGTTGTTCTATCTAAATTAAAGATAGCAGTCTGTGGATTAATGTATAATGGTGCTAAAGACTCAACCCATGTTTCGGTTGCGCCGTCCCATAATTTAACTCTCCAACGAGCTCCTTGATTAGGCTCAGTTGTTTTTACCCAAATACTTCCTGAAGGTCTTGGTAACTGTGAACTTGATTTCCACTGTGGCACTGAAGTGTGTGGACTCATTTGAAGTTCTGGACCGTAATAGTTACCTGCCGCAACGCCGCCTGCTGTACCAAACAATGCGTTAATTGAAGCGGAACCATCAGCCAAAACAATTACGTTTGAGTCAGTACTATCACCTAAACCATCATCTACTGTATCTGTAATAAACAGTGTAAACTTGCTGTTAACTTTTGCAGCTTTTACACCTTGAATGTTAAGATTGTTAACGATTGTTACAACATTATCAACTGTTGAGCCTGCTGGCAATGTAACAGTTGTGCCGTTAATTTCGAAAGTTGTTTGTGCTACTTGAGCTGAATGACCATCTCTATCAGCAGTAAACACTGCCCAAGTCTTGCGCCATCCTTTTGTTCCAATTTCGTTCCATGAAATAGGATTTCCAACAGTTGTATAATCAACACCTTTGTAGTAAATTCTTACAACATCTGATACTGTAACAATAGCATAGTCTCCTACTCTACCAACGCCAGTTGATGGAGCAGTACCGCTTAGTTTGTCAGTATCTGTAGCATTAATAATAATCGGTGCTTTGTTTGAAAAAGCCTGTCCGTCTAGTGTAACTGGATTTCCGTCCCATTCAAAAACACCCCAGTTAGTACTTTGTGTATCTAACCAATATTGACCATCAAATGGATCAGCTCCCGGAACAGTTGCTTGTGCTGTTAGTTCATTCAGATCAATATCTGCTCTAACAACGTATGCTGAGTTAGCAACTCCTAAGAAAGAGTATGCCGCTTGAAGTCCGTATTCGTTTTGTTCGTCAGCGTTTCTAGGACTTCCTGAAACTGTTTGTTTAAAAATTGGTGTACCAAAAAAGTCAACTAGTTCACGTTGACTAGAAACTCTGTATACTTTGCCCACATTTGCCGCCAATGTTCCTTGTGCGATTCCTGTAGCAGAAGCATTTTGTTTATCTTGGGCTGTAGCGACTACGATAAGTGGAGTGGTACCTCCGTCAGCGGGAGTGTAAAAACTCTCGTCTGTTACCGTAACCTGGACGCCTGGTGATTGTAGTGCCATTCGATTATCTCCTGATGGTTAATTTCTTGTATAGATATTTATCGGCAATAGACAAAAATGCGGGGTAAACAGCGCAGAAAAAGGGATAAAAAAGGGTAAGTAATAGTATGAGACCATTATGTAAGTGCGGTTTTAGACCGGCCGCTGTTAATTATAAAAAGAACGGACGCACATATTATAGGAAACTGTGCGAGAAGTGTGTTAAGCACGGTGAAGGGCATGGTATACCTAGATGGTATCAACTAGGCTATAGAATGGAAGATAAGTGTGACAAATGCGGGTTTAAATCTAAACACAAAGAAGTGTTTAATGTTTATCACATTGACGGCAATCTTAATAACTGTCGTCCTAGCAATTTAAAAACTATTTGTGCTAATTGTCAGAGGACTCTTCAGAAGGAAGGAAGTCGCTGGAAGCAGGGAGACTTAGTCCCCGATTTTTAAAGATTGTGTTCATTAGTATATCCACATTCTTTTGTAGTCTAGAAAGATCGCCGTTGTTGTCAATAGTGTAATCACACATCCACTGCTCGATAGTCATACTAGAAGCAGGTTCTAAATGACAATGATCTGATCTATCTACCCATATAGCATAGTCAAAAATTTCTTCGTTTTTCATTGCGAAAAATTCACGCTTGTTACGCAATCCACAATAGATATCATGCTTATCAAATAAGTTACGTCCTAAACGTGCTAGATCATCTTTACAATAGTCATGGATCATATTATACCATAGTGTACGGTGATTGTGCCTATCGGTATAACACTCTTCTTCATCAGCATAATTGTATTTTTCTTTAAGTTCATTAAAGATAAACAATTCTGAGCAAAACTTAGAACTTGATTGAAATGTATACCCATACTGTTCAAGCATTTCGCAAACAGTATCTTTGCCATGACGACCATGTCCAACGACTAATAATTTAGGTAACTGTTGATTTGTAAGCATTCATATAGTATACGATCAAACAGCTAGGCTGTCAACCATTAATACCAAGGTTTGGCTTTTTTAGTGCTTCTAGGATTGTTCAATCTATTTGCTAATACACTTGCTGTATTAATAGATTTTGTACGCTTTTGATGTCTTGATTGTGTAGGTCCTGTTCTAGCACGAGTACGCTTCATTTGCTGTGCTCTTGCTACATTAGGATGATCGAAACACTTAGACGGATGACTTACTTGTCTACTTTTTCTAGGACCTGAAGCACAACGAAACTTTTGTTTTACTGTGCCGCCTCTGGCATCTTTCTTTGCTACGCCCCATACCATTTTAGCGGCTTCCATGTAGTATGCTTCGTAATCTTCTGATGTAAACTCTGATGCTTTCATGTAACTATCCTATAATTAGACTGTAACCTGAATTATTACTACCTGCTACTGAAGTAGTCAATTCCATTGTAAGTCTTTCTAAATCTGCTTGTGCTTCTGCTTTTAGATTAGCACCATTGAGAGCTGTTCCGCCTTGTGGACCAGCAATACTAGCAAACTTTTCACGTGCTTGTGCTAACATCATTTTACAGTTAGCAAGTGTATAATCTTTAATCCATTGTCCTGAATACACATCTTTAATTATAGTCACATCAGGTTTTCTGTTATAAACGTGAAGTGCTACTTCTTCTTCTGATCTCGGTCTTTGATGGATGAATAATTTTTTAGTTTCAGTATGCCAAGTAAACTGAATAAAACTACCAAATGTTTTACCGACACGTTCTTGATAACCGGCAAATAATTCATATGTAGCAAGTCCGCCCATATTAGTTGAACTTAGTAAGTATGTATTTGTGTAAGCAAGGTTAAATGGTTCAAACACTGTACCACCTTGTCCACCACCTGATCTAGATCCAATACTTCTACGCATTACTTCACGCACCATCTGTATTTCATCTGGTAGTGTGTACTCGTTCTGATCTAGTTCTAATTTTAAAAACGCAAAACTTTCTTCAACAGCATTGTCTGAACGCTGTCTAAAAACACCTAAAGCACGTTCCAGTGCTGTTTCATAGTGCTCGGGGTCTAGTTCAACGTCAATCATGCCTTCACCTAGCATAGTGCGGCAATAATTGAATACTTTTTGTTTTTCTTGATCTAATTGGCTCATACAAGTATTTATCGTTACGATAAATATGTTTATGCCAAGATTAAGTCTATACCGCCCAGAGAAGGGCAACGATTATAAATTTATTGATAAAACTGCGTGGGAAATGTTCCAAGTAGGGGGTACAGACGTGTTTTTACACAAGTACATAGGTCCCGGTGAACAAGCAGACGGAGAATATAGCCCTACGGTTCCAAATTACGAATCAAGTACATCAACTCCTGAAACTAGAATACAAGATATGCTATTTTTAGAGAATAGAGATCGTAAATATGAACCAAACGTATATCCGTTGAGAGGTGTATATAACGTTAACAATATTGATTTTAATTTAAGTCAATTTGGATTGTTTTTACAAAACGATACACTGTTTATTACATTCCATATCAATGATACTGTAGAAAAACTTGGTAGAAAAATTATGGCAGGTGACGTAATTGAATTACCACATCTGAAAGATGAATTTGCCTTAAACGATTTAACGTTTGCGTTAAAAAGATTTTACGTTATTGAAGAAGTAAATCGTGCCGCAGAAGGATTTAGTGTTACTTGGTATCCTCATCTGTATAGAGCAAAATGTACTCCACTAGTAGATTCACAAGAATTTAAACAAATACTTGATAAAGTTGCCGACGACGAAAACTTTAAAGGCAAGTATAATCCAGAAATACAATACGAAATTGGAGATGTTGTAGAATACGAAGGAACAAATTACACTGTGATTGAACCAGTAAAAGGTATTGCTCCTCCAGATAGTACGTACTATAAATTTGCTGATAGACTTAGAGATATTATGAGTACGTATGAAAAAGAAATGCAGATTACTGAAGCAGTTCAAGATCAAGCAGAAGCAGATGCTCCTAGGTCTGGTTACGATACAACAAAATTATTTACAATTCCAATTGATCCTGAAACAGGACATGTAAAAACTGTTAACGCAAGTAATATTGATACAGATGCTAGTCAGACAGGAAACGCTCAAGACGCTAGTGTTGTATTAGCAACACCGGTAAAAGACGGTTATCAAAACTATCATGAAGATGCTATTCCGCCAAACGGAGCACCTTTCACAAGCGGCATTGTGTTCCCAGCATCGCCGGTCGAAGGACAGTTCTGTTTACGTACAGATTATCATCCAAAGAGAATGTTTAGATTTGACGGGAGACGTTGGGTGAAATATGAAGATAATGTTAGAATGACAATGAGTCAAAATGATACAGCAAGTGGCGATCCAAGATTGAATCAGAAAGGATCATTTATTAACAATCCTACTGTAAGTACAATTAACGGTAAGCAAGTTAAAGAAAAACAAAGCCTAAGCAAAGTGCTTAAACCTAAAGCGGATAATTAATAATGGATTTTTTCTACGACGGACAGCTAAGACGGTATGTAACTCAGTTTATGAGAATGTTCATAGGCTTTAAGTATAAAGATGGGGATGGCGATCTAAAAGCAATACCTGTATCATACGGTGATTTAACAAAACAAGTAGCACAAATTATCAGAGAAAATTCTGAGAATAAGTTACCTAGTGTTCCTAAAATTGCGTGTTACATTACTGGTTTAGAATTAGATAGATCTAGAACAGCAGATCCAACATTTGTTAGCAAACTTAGTGTACGTGAAAGAGATTATGATGAGTTTGATAACCAAGGAGACCCAATTTATAAAAATAATCAAGGTCCAGGATATACTGTAGAACGTTTAATGCCTACACCATTTAGACTTACAATGAGAGCTGATCTTTGGACATCAAATACTGATCAAAAATTACAAATACTAGAACAAATATTGGTTCTTTTTAATCCAAGTTTAGAAGTTCAAACAACAGACAATTATATTGATTGGACTAGTTTAAGTGTTGTAGAACTTAGCGGTTTGACATTTTCAAGTAGAAGTATTCCTCAAGGAACAGAAGTTGATATTGACATAGCAACTATGGACTTTGAAATGCCTATCTATATCAGTCCACCTGTTAAAGTTAAAAAACTTGGTGTTGTACAAAATATTGTAATGAATATGTTCAACGAGGACGGAGCAATGAAGTCATTAGGCGAACTTGCTTTCAACACTACTGGAATTGTTGAAAAGAGCGTATTTGCTACTCCTGGAGAATTTGGTGTATTAATACTAAGTTCTAAAACAGTTACACAAGTCGATACTGGTGATTACTATGTTAGTGTATTAGACAATAACGAAGCAGTACAAGAACTTGGACTTAAAACTCCTGTGAAACAAGGTGAAAGAATTGACTGGAATGAAGTGTTGCCAGTATATGGCGGTTACAAAGCCGGCATTAGTCAAATTAGATTTACTAAACCAAATGGAATGGAAATTGTTGGAACGTTTACTGTTAATCCATTAGATTCTAGTTACTTGGTAGTATCATTTGATTCTGACACATTACCTGCTAATTCAACAGATATACCTACAGTAACTGGTATTATTGATCCAACAACTTTTAATCCAAAAGATCACTTTAATGGTACTATACCGACTGGTACTACATATCTGATACTTGAAAATATTGGAGATGTTGATAACACTGACGGTCCTGATGCTTGGAAAAACAGTAATGGCACAGACTTTATAGCAAGTGCTAATGATATTATTAAATGGGATGGTACTAAATGGAGCATAGTATTTGATAGTAGCAACGAAACCGATGTAAGATATCTACAAAATCAAAATACAATGATCCAATACAAGTGGGATGGCGAGCAATGGCTTAAATCATTCGAAGGTGAATACACAGCCGGATATTGGGGATTTGATCTAATTCCTTAATAATTACTAGTATGCAAAAACGTGCTGGTATATTATTTCTTTCAACAAAAAGCAGTAGAATTTTCCTTATTTGGGATTCCAAATGGACTGTGCCTACTTTTATACGTGAAAACTCAGTTATTGAAGATGCTCAAGACTTATTAAACAGTTACAATCTACAAGACGCAAAGTTTGTTCCAATTGAACTTTACAAAAGTAAAGATAGTGGCTTTGAGTACAGCACGTATGTAGTATTAGTTGATAATGATTTTTCTAGCCTTAACGGAACATACTGTTGGGCAAACTTAGACGATTTACCTAAAAACGTTCATGTCGGTCTTAAGAATACTTTATCAAATAAAATTACACAGGTTAAGATTGAAACTATTTTAGCAACAGGTAAGAGTTATGATATCGATTAAAAAAAGTTCAGGTTATCGCAGAGATTGCGAAATATATGAAAAGTATATTAATTTCATTAGTGGTAAAGAACAAGAAGAGTTTAAAGAAATGTACGAAAAGTTTAAATTACTAGTTGAGGATTTTGATAAACAAGCACTAGCACTTGACAGTCATAAAATGACTTACAATACTCATACCCAAATGAAAGATAAATTAAACGCCCACAAGAAAAAGATGGACGATAAAGTTAAGACTGCGAAACATATTGTTCGAGCGATTGAAAGTCATCGACTACCATAACTTCAGATAAGTTCCTCATATCAGCTTTAGTAAATATTTGATATTGACCTTCTAGTTTTCTTGGAAACGCAATTTCTTCTATTGTTGCTTTATACTTGTTAGCAATGATTTCAGCAACGTCTCTAAAACTAATAGGATACCCTGTACCTAAATTATAAATGCCGTTAAATTTTTGTTTACTAGCATCTACTACTGTTTTAACAACATCGTCTACACAAACAAAATCTCTTTTGTAATTTTCACTGCCTTCAAAAATATAAATTTTCTTTTTTTCTTTTGCTTGTTTTGAAAATTTATAAACTGGACTCGCTTGATCCCCTTTAAACTGTTCTCCATTTCCATATACATTAAAATAACGCCATCCTTGTATCTTTGCGTCTGGCTTTACTTTTAATATTTCTTGTACTTTTATATCAATCTTTGCTTTGCTTTCAGCATATAAAGATTTAGGATTAAGTTCAGCATCTTCCCTGAAATATAAATCTGTACCATACACTCCTGCTGAACTAGCATAAGAAAATAACACATCATGCTCTAAACAATTATGTAATAATTTAATACTAGGCTTTATATTATAGTGTTCTATTTTTGTAGCATTTGTTTCGGTTGTGCTACTAATAGCACCTTGATGAAATACAATTTTAACTTTTTTCCAGTCGTTAAAATTTTTATAGAAATCTCTCATATCAACTAGTTCTTTATATTCACAGCCGACAATATTTTCGGCATTCTTTAGTTCGTCAACTAGTAATAAATTTTTCTTTCCTTGTCGATTAAGTTCTTTTACAATATTAGAACCTATAAATCCAAGGGCTCCTGTCACTATTATCATTTAAAAAAATCTTCCGAGTTTACTGCTTTGTCGTCAATCCATATATCGTAGTGCGGCTTTCCGGCTCTACAAGATGTGTATTTAACTCCAATCTCTATCAAATATTTTTGAGTATATTCTTCCCAATTGAGCCCTGTATTTGTTCCGCGAGCTGTGTAGTAATGTATTTCGTGCCCTTGATCAAAAAGAGCATTCATTTTATCTATCCGATCACGAATAGGCATACTATTTTCATAGTCACCATTTCTAGTCTTAAGTATAGTTCCGTCAATGTCTACGTAATAGATCATTCATTGCCTTTTTGACTATCACCAGGAATAATTCTAAAATTATCTTCAACACTATCTGCTGTACTTACCTCAGTAATGCTACTCATTGGTTCTAGAGCCTCTAGTTGGTGAGGTTGTAAAGGAGGATTGTGCCAAGTATCTCCTTCTTTTAATTCTTTTTCAAACAGCTTTGCTACACTAGTATCAATCCAACGAACTTTAAAACGACCATTGTTAACAAACCATGTTTCGTCTTTTTCTTTGTGGAAGTGCATGCTAAATTTTGATCCTACTTTCTCAAACACCATAATCTTACCACAGTATTTGTCATTGGTTGCCCAGATTACTTCGTATCCCCAACCTTTATCTACTTTTCCCGATAGCCTTGTCATTTAGTTTCCTCTAATATTTTAGATGTACTATAATCTTTTACTCTTGGAAATATCAATACTTCTGCTAAATCATTTCCAACTGTTGTTTCTACAGTATAGTCTCCACCTTTTACTATAATATCTGGTTTTATTGTTTTTATTAAGTTATACGGTGTATCATCTTCAAAGATAATAACTTCGTCTACTATTGCTAAACTTTCTAGCATTGCTTTTCTATCTTCTTGGTTAAATTTAGGACGACCATCACCTTTTAGTTTTTTAACACTATCGTCGCTATTAATAGCAACTACTAATTTATCGCCTTTTGACTTAGCAAACTTTAGTAATTTTAAATGTCCTAGATGTAAGATATCAAAGCATCCGTTTGTAAATACAACTTTTTCTTTTACATCGGCTTCTTTAACACTATAAGTTCCTTGATGGCTTACTGCTACACCTGCTACTTTAGAAGCAATTTCAAGTGATTCGTCTAACTCTTTATCATTTACTAAACCGTAAACCAGACCTGCTAGTGTACTATCGCCAGCACCGGTTATATCATAGACTTCAGTTTTAAAACTTTCTTGTCTTTTAATATATCCATCTTGACCTACTAATATCATACCGTCAGCACCTAATGTAACAAGCATATAAGTAAAATCATATTTTTTACATGCTAGTATGGCTTTACGAATTAAATCATCATAATCACTAAAGTCATTAACTAATTCTTTAAATTCTTTTTTGTTAGGTTTTACTAGCCAAGCGTGTTTGTAATTATAAAGATCTTGTTTAGGATCTACCAAAACTTTTATATCACGTTCTTTTAATTTTTTAAATGAGTCAGAACAATTACCAATAGTACCTTTATTGTAATCACTTATAACTAGATACTGTGTATTTTCTCCGCAATAACTCTCTACATTAATTGGATTTTGAAATTTTTCTTCTTTATCTATTCTAGCAATTTGTTGGTTATTACAAATTAATCTTCTTTTTGTAATAGTTGGAGCATTGTGATCCTTGACGTAACTTACATATATAGGTGCTAAAAATTCAGAAATTTTTGTTGCTTCGTCATCAAGTCCAACAATGCCTATAGCATTTACACTACATCCTAATGAATGTAAATTTTGAGCAACGTTTGCCGCTCCGCCGGCGGCATAGTCTGTTTTGTCAAGTTTAATAATTGGTACTGGAGCTTCTGGAGAGATTCTGTCCGAAGAACCATACTCAAAAATATCCAAAATAAAATCGCCGATAACTGTAATCATACAAATAGTTATCTACGCAGTTAATGATTCCTGTTAAATTAGGCTTGCGCTTCGCCCCATTTTAGAATAATGTTAGCAGTTGTGTCTGTTCCAGATGTTTTATAAATGTTAATCGCTAGTACATCTGGTCCATTCGGGAATGTACCTCTACCACCTAGTGTAGTATTGGTTAATTCTTTCAACTGTGCTAGATCTAATTGTGATCGTTCTCCAGGAACAGCAATAAACGAGAACACTGTTTCGCCTGGCTGAGCATACGCAGGTTCAAAGAATGAAACTGTAACAGTACCTGATCCAGCAACCATTGTACCCGAGTATGAATTATTAAATACGACCCTATAATACTCAGTTGTACCAAATGTTTCTGGACTAATACTGTTAATTGATGTGTTAGCAGGAAATGATCCAGCACTTGTACCAGTTATAGGAGTACCTAGTGTTGCCGCACTAGTATCAAAACTTGCTTTTTGCGCATAGAAAAAGTTTCTACTGTTAAGATCACCGCCTCTAGCAAACGTTACTGTAGCATTGGTGCTAACAGTACCACTAAAATTTCTATCCAAATCTATACGTACTTCTTGGTTACCATTGTAACTGTATGGTCCTACAATTTGTGTAACTGTTGTTCCTGGCTGAATGGTAGCACTACCAGCACTTACAACTTGATCACCCACTTCAAGGCCAATTCCTAGTGTACCGCCGTTAGTACCACTGTTATATCTCATGTAGATGTACCTGGTATTTCTAGTTCTATCATTAGTTTGAGCACTAGCATTTATTACACCTTGAGCTGTAATAGTAGCGGTTGTTGTGGTCTGTGATGTTGTCCATGTAATACCACCACCTGCTGCAACCTGTGCGAAACTTGGTTGTCCCCCTTGTGCTAGTGAACTTAGTCCTGACCAACCAACACTGCCTGGATTAGTAGGATAGTTCTGTGGATTAAGGATACCTTCAACAATAATACCACCAGTAATTGTATTGTTACTTCCGTCAACACCGTCTGAAGTAACTTCAATACCTTGTAGCAATAACTGAGCTCTGTTAAGTAGTTCCCTTTCTCCTAGGTCTCCAGGAACAGCATTAGATACACTAGGTGCTAGTCTAAGCAAGAATGCTGATTGTCTTGTTGTACTAACGTTTAGTCCTGTTTCTGTGTAAGAGAAAATGTAACCTCTATCTTCATCAAAGTTACCATCTGTAATAAACGCAGAACCCCAGTGACTAATAAGTGGTGTTGTTGTATTTGTTAATAGTATTACCCCTGTTCTATCTTCGTGTGTTGCTGTAGATCCTGCTGAATAAACTCTATCTGCTCCTTGAGCAAATAAACCATAAGTTGAAGCTCTTGTAATACCTGTTAGTCGTTGCTGTGCTTGATCTACTGAACTATATCTCATAATTTCATTATCAACATACACAGTACCTTGAGTAGGAAATCCTTCAATACTATCAAGTTCTAAATATTGCTGAGAATTATCAACATCTGCTACAAGTCTTGCTACTGCGCCTTCATTTGTAACTTCATAGCGAACTGGTAAGTTTCCTGAACGCATGTATGCTTCTGTGTTAATGTTTGAGTTTCTAATTCTGTGACAGAATATAAAGTTACCATCAGCGCCACGTACCATGTAATCAATGAAACCAGCACCGTACCATGAATATTGTATACCGATCATCTGCATCTTTGTTATATCAATATCGTATCCGCTTGGTCCAGTACCGTCCATTCTGTCTAAGTTAAAGTCTTTTTGTCTAACTTTTTTATCTTGAACTAAACTTATTTTTGTACCTGAAATTGGATTAACACCTCTAAAATCAGGAGCAATATATAAAGTTGTTTGGTTATCAATTTTTGATATAACATGAGTCATACCTTTTATAACAACTCTATCTCCTGCTTTTAACTGATCTCTAAATCGTGTATTTGTTCCATAAACAATGTTGCTGTCAGGATTAACAGCAATAGTACCTGCTACTTGTTTTGTTGCTGTACGCTGAACAACTGCTAATTGTTGTCCGTCATATTCCCAGAAGATACCATTTTGATCATCAAAGATACCAGCCCTTACAATAGCGCCAGTCCATCTTAGTGTTGAAACTTGACACTCTGGAGTTAGTATTCCTCTTTTAGAACCTAATCTTCTAGTAGAAATATATGTAAATGTTCTTTCATTAATAACATCATCTACATAATATTCGCCATTATATCCAGCAGTCTCGCACCCAATAATCCTAATTTCACATCCTGGTTGTAATCCATGATCGTTGTCGCCCAGTTCAACAGTTACAGTCGAACCAACTTCAATATTAGATGCGTCTATAGTTAAAATATCATATGATGGAGCAAACAACGCACCTGTGGTATACATAATACCTTTACCTGATTGGTACCTAATATATTTTTTACTTTGACGTATTGCTTGTGCGCCATATTGAGGACCACCTGTTCCTAATTGTACACCTCCATCAAATGGTCTATGTACAAAGAATGAATCCGGTCTAGTATAAACATCAGCATCAATTAAAGCTTCTGAAGTATCAATTGTTCCTGGTGCTCGAGCATTAAATCTTAAAGTTGAAAGAGATGGTACTTGTGTAGCACTAAAACTACCAGATGTTAAATTATGATTGTTAGCTCCATCATCAGATCTAACTACTGTAATAAAGTTTCCTCCAGGCACAATACCATGAGGATATGTAAAACTTGCTTCAAGAGTAGCCAATGCTTCGTATGTTAATGTTGTTCCTGCTGGTAAATCAAATATTGTGTTTTCACTTATTAAGATAGTACTGTATAAATCAAAACTTGTACCGGCTACTGGAGTACCACTTGATGCAACTGTTACGATTTCTCCGGCACCGCCGATCGTATTAACAGTAATTGTTAAATCATTGGCCGGTGTTGTTCCATCAAAAGAATTACCAGGAACTAAAATTCTGTTTCCAGGTTGATAAAGTGTTCCTTCGCTTCCGCCTTCGATTCCTACTGAGTATACTCCGCCTGATCTGACAACTTGGAATGAAGCACCTGAACCTTGTGATTGAACATTTGATCCAGGAACATTATAATATATTTGTGTACCATTAGCAGTACCAGAAGATGAAAATTGATTAATTCTACCTGTCCCACCGGCTGTGCCAGCAAAGCTATAAGCACTAATAAATCCTGTTCCACCAGCTGTACCTGTTAAGTTAATAACTGATTGTACTTGTCCTGTTCCACCAGCTGTACCAGAGACTGTAACAGTTCCTAATACACCCGAACCATCATGTGTATCAACTGTCATAACTAAATCGTTAGCTGGTGTAAGTCCGCCTAGTTGGGTTCCTAAAATACGTATTTCGTCTCCACCGTTGTAGCCTGTACCGCCATTATCAATTACTACTGTATAAGATCCTGTGCCTGTTTCAACTGTTTTAGTAACAGTAAATACAGCATTTGAACCTATACCTGTAGTAGAACTCTGTGAAAGTCCAGGGTATGTTTTTCCAATTTGAGAAACTTCAAATGTAGCATCGTTTGTTACTGTTGTAGCATCGAGATTAGTTCCATCAACTGTAAGTGTTTCTCCGACAGCATATCCGTCTCCGGAATCAACTATAACAAGAGAACTATAAGATGTTCCTAATTTTACTAATCCAAATGTTGCTAGTGTACCTGCTACTGATCCTGTTACTGGCAAGTCACTATATACTTTTGCTATTTCTGTAATTGTAATAGTTAAATCGTTAGCAGGACTTGATCCGCCTAACAAAGTTCCGCTAATCGTAATGGTATCATTTAAAGCATAACCGTCACCAATAGTACTGTCTGCCGCTAGTGCCTGAGTAACTGATGTGTATGTAGTTCCTTCTTTGTCGATGTTCCAAAGAGCTCCAGTACCTGTACCTGATGTACTTGTTTGTGTTACATCACCATATGTATCTGCTATCTCTGTTACAGTTATAGTAACGTCATTAGCAGGAGATGTGCTGTTATTAAAAATGTTTCCAGGAACAGTAACAATTTCACCTGAAATAAAGTTAATACCAGGATTGTTTAGTGTTATGTTATAAGTTGAAGAACCTCTTTCAATATCAAAAGTTGCTCCACTACCGCTTCCTGTTGTAGTGTAGACTGTGTCATTGATACCAATAATTGTTTGTGAAGGAATTGCTTGAGCAGTTCCTCTCCATAGAACCGTAGTTACGTTACTTGTACTTCCGTCGTCAGCACCAGAAACAGTAACATATAAATCGTTTAATGGAGTTGTTCCTCCAATATCAGAACCTAAAATTCTAATAGTGTCGCCGATTACATATCCAAATCCGCCACTATCAACTTCTACTTGTTCGTAACTTGTAATAGATCCTCTAGTAACATTAAATGTTGCTTCTGAACCCGAACCTACTACGTTTGAACCTGACACACCCGTGTATGTTTGAACATCACCTGTTAGTGTTCCTGTTAGAGGATCACTTAAATCAATTGTATTACCTACAATATTTTCAACAAGTATTAAGTTTCCAGAGCCATCGTCTAAACCTAAGTTAGGTACAATTCCAGAGGGATTGCTTACATTCAAACTTGTTGTGCCTGGCGGATATGTTCCTACCAATCCTGGAGAAACAACTATGCCACCACCGCCAACAACACCAGTAACTTGAGCACCATTGGGTATACCCGATCCAGTAATAGGAGCACCTACTTCAGGTGCTATTCCTGTAAATGCTATCCTACTAGTACTAATAGGTGTAATAAAATTAGTTGTAATATTGCCAGCGGTACCTTGCGAAACCACTGCTATTGATGGGTTTCCAATTGATGCGCCTGTATAAAAACCACCTTCTCTAATTTGTGTAAAAGTAGTTTGGAGTTGTTGTCCGTTTGCTGTTCCGACTTTGCCTTTGGCAAAGTATGTAAAAGAGTTAGATGTAACTGTAATAATTACAAAAGAACCTTCAGCTCTAGAAGCACCTATAATTGACTGTTCTAAAGCCAAAACAGTAATAGGCTGTCCTGCCTCAAGTCCGTGTGGCCCAACAGTTGTTACAGTAATAATACTAGAACCTACATCGTCAGTAGTAATAGAAGCATCTGTATGAATTTCAAATACATTTAATTCAGTACCTGGAATTTCGTATATACTTGGATAGCCTCTTTGTGTAGCAATAGCACTCCATTTAGTAGGCTGTAAGCCATATTCAAAGTCAGCGTCAAGCATTGATAATGGGGGTGCAATACGCTGTCTTTCAATAGCATCTGTACCAAAATCGTGCGGTCTAGTTGTGGTAATACTTTTTCCGTTTTCGGTCTGCTCAATGAAAACTTGTATATCATCTGTTGCTGAGTCGTTACTGGTATCAGTAGTTAGATGAACCATAGTAACAGCATCTGTTCTTTGATCAAATTTTGCGAAATTAGGATCAGTATCATTAAAGATACTTTGATATCTTTCTTGAGTTACTACACCGCCTAGTGTATTAGCACTAAAATTATAAATTACTTGATTGCTAGTTGTATTTGTAATAAGCAAAATATCATCAGCTTGATAATTTCCTTGGAAGGTAATTTTAGTGTATCCTGCTTCTACAATATCTGGTAGTGAAGAAAGACCGTTGCGAATAACATTAATTAATACTTGAGTATCTGCTTCAATTATCTCAGCAGTACCACTTACAAACGCAGTATCTTCAATTATTTGATCAACAGTAGTATTAAGTTTACCAACATATTCTGTATTGGTAATAATATAATCTTGAATCACATCACTTAGATATCGATGTGTTAGTGTTTCAGGTTGTCTGTCACCATCAATTTGTGCTGTATCTTTTTCCCAGTAATGTTTAACAACGTATCTAATCTTTTCATTGCCGCCATATCTTAAATCATAAAGATAAGCGTCTAGTACGTATCCAACATCTCTTTCACATTTTGATTGATTGTAGGTGTAATTCGCAAAAGGATATGTAGATAAGGTTTCTGTTGGTAAATCAGTTAAACCGTTATCTATTACATTATAAATTATTGAAAATAATTCAGTAACTCTAGATGCTATACCATTTTCTGCCGGAGCATTAAAAACATATTGTGTTTCATAAGTGGAATCTGATGGATTTTGATATGAACTAAATCCAACACCTGTCATAATATTGTTATTAACAATGCCTTCTAACCACTGATAGGTTAAAACTTCTGCTTGTCTGTCGCCATCAATTTGGGCCTCATTACCGATCCAATAAAACTGAGCAATATATCTTGTATTATAATTTCCACCCCATCTTAGATCTTTATAGATAGCATTTAGTACATACCCTAAATCTCTTTCACATTTGTCTTGATTATATGTGTATCCATTAAACCCAGGCTGTCCGGCATTAACTCTATCTTCAATGTATAAAACAGCTTCTAGTGTTAAAAAATCAATGTTTTCATAAAAAAGTGTTGCTCCTTTCGGAAACAAACTAGCACTTGTATCTGTTGTAATTCTTGAATTAATATAAGCAACAGATTCTGCTTTAAGGAAATCAATATTACTTTCTAGAGCACTATACGCCGCAGGGTACTTATTAGCATTATAACTAATACCTGGACGAAAAATATAATTTTCTACTTTGGTTTTTGCCATTAATTATGCTCCAAATACTACTGCGTAAGCAATTGAGTTGTTATCCACGTAATCTTTCCTCACTAAGTCATCTCCGTTCGCAGGAGCTGATCCTGCACTTGGTGCTTGTTGAAAGCTAACAGCGCCAGCAATAACACTAGAATTAAAATTAATGTTAGCATTTGATGCTGTTAAACTTGCTGGCGAACCTTGATCAGCGACTACTGTTACATTAGTTGCTCTCAGTGTTCCTGGGCTCTCTGTACCAATATTTACGTTTTCAATCTCACCTCTGGTAGTGCTTTTGATTTCAACTCTACCATCAACTATACTAATTTTATTTTCTCCGCCTGTTCTTAGTCTAACATTTCCATCAACAGTTAACCCATTTAATGTACCAAGAGACTGTAAACTAGATCCAATAACTGTAGGAGATAATGTAGTTCCATTGTTAGTAAAAAGAGGTTGGTTGGAAATTGTAATAGTATCTGTGCTAATTTCTGGTACAGATATACTATTATCAAGGGTCAGTGATGTAGCCGCAATGTTACCGGCTGTATTAACCACAAAGCCTGGACTTTCAAAACCGGATTTACTTTTTAATCTACTGTAATTGACTGCCATTTTTATTCCTATCTAGTGTATTTATGTTAGCACAAAATGACTACATTCTACCAACAACTATTTCTATTGTACCTACTGTTTGTGTATCGCTGTAATCTTCTAAGGCTTTTCCTATAACACTGCCTAGTTTAGGATCGTCGCTGGCTGTTGCTACTCCTTCAACATCACTTACTATTAACATATCGCCCTTCTTAATGTTTCCTACTACTTTACAAGGAACTCTTCCCTGTAACGCTACTATTACAGTATTTTCTACTTTTAAATCATTGTTCATTATAAAAGCTGGATTAGTTGAAACTACGCCAGCAACTTTTTTATTTCCAATTCCACTTGCTTCAGTAACTTCTTTAGGTCCACCAAATATTAAAACTGTTCCAGATTCATAATTTTTGTCAGCAATATATTTTTCAGCCAAGTCAGCCCATCTTGCTGTTTGTGCTGTAGCATTTAAAGTCGACGTATCAACATCGACAGTAATACCGCTATTTCCATATAAAATATTTCCGCTAATGCTAGAAGTTCCACTTGCCAAAGTAAGTGGGTATGTTCCAGATGTAACTGGATTAACAATCACTGTAGATGATGTGCCGCCGCTTCCGCCACCACCAAGAGCACTAATTGTAATTGTGTCTGTAATAGGATCGGTAGTTAATGTTATGTTTGCTCCGGCAGTTAGTGTTAGTTGATCTTGATCTCTATCTGCGATCAAACTTGATTGGCCAGCAACTGCTATTACTCCAAAACTTGGTCCTGAATTAGAAACACTTGATACAACTGCCGCACCACCGCCACCTGTAGAATTAATTGTAATCTCTTTTGTAATAGGATCTGTTTGTATATCAATATTAGATCCTGCTCTAATTGTTAAACTATCATTTGTATCACTTGAGACTATATCATTTTGTCCGGGAACAATTATTCTATTAAAATAGTTTACAATGTCTCCGTCGATTTTAGTACCTTCTGGTAAATTAATAGTACTACCGGTTGCTGATATTGGTGCGTTATTAAAATAAATTGTATCTTTTACGTAAACATTATCCCAAGTATTTGTAACACTGCCAACATTATAAGTTGCGTCTTGACTAGGCACTAAATGTGAATTTAATGAAGTTAGTACAACCGATGCTCCGCCACTTACACCTCCGCTAGATCCTCCTGGTGTTGGATCTGGTTGTGTATCTGGAACAAGATAAGTTTTTGGAATCGGTGGAATTGGAGTATTAATACTGCCACTATAACTTACATTATAAATCGCTTTGGCGCCTTCAAAGGATGAAATTTTTGCTGATAATCTTACACTAACATAACTGTCGTTTACTACAGCACTTACATTAACTAGCTCATCATCAATAGAGGCTCTGCCAAAGATAGCAAAGTTTGCTTCGTCTGGTCTAGCAACTACCATTACTTGAAGAGTTTCTTTTTTGTTAGAATCTAGTTCGACTGTAATATTATAAACAGCACTAGCAAAATCTCCAACATACCACCGATCAATTTCGGTATTGGTAAAGATAGAAGTCCAAGGTCCTTTATATAGGAACTGGCCTCCGTTTTTAAATAGTAATGTATTGTTTACACCACGCGAAAAGAATGTTGGAAAACTCATTTATTAATCCCTTGTTTGCAGTGTATTTAACCAATTTTAAAGAAAAAGAAAAGCCCCCAATTAAGGGGGCTTTTAATGCTAGTTCTTAACTGTAATTAGTTTACCGTACTCGGGCAAATACAAGTATTCAATTTCGCTTCGAACCAGCGTTTCAACAGCATTATCAAGCGTTTCAACTAAAGGATCTCCCCCTAAGTTAAAACTAGTGTTGAAAACGATTGGTATTCCTGTAGATTCGTAAAACGTTTTAATAAGATCATAATAGTGAGGATTTTGATCACGTTTTACTGTTTGAATTCTACAGGTACCATCTACGTGAATTATTGAAGGAATCTTTTCTTCAATTCCAGGTTGACAATTTACAGCATACATCATATGCGGTGTTTCTTCCATGCCACGTAGATCAAACCATTCATGAGCAAATTCGTGGAGAATTGTGCCCGCAAATGGTCTAAAGTATTCTCTATGCTTAACACGATTCACATGGTCTTTGCCATCTGGATCAGTTGGATCGTAAAGAATACTTCGATTTCCAAGGGCTCTTGGACCATTCTCGGAGCGTCCTTGGAAAATTGTTACAATATTTCTACTTTTCAGTAACTCTACTACATCTTCTTTTGTAGCATCTGTTGCTTTGGCGTTGTATTTTTCTACTACGCTAGAAATATCAGAATCTGTATAATCATATTTTGGTCCAAGATACAACGTATCTAATTTTTGAATTTGTGAGCTACCTTCTTGAGCATGCCAAAACAGCAAAGCCGCGCCCATAGCAGTACCAGCATCATTTGAAATAGGCTCTACATAAATTTCAATATCTTCATCCTTAAGTGCTTCAAGATAATGATAGTTAGCAACACAGTTTAGTCCATAGCCACCACTGATTACTACTTTTTTCTTGCCACTCATTTTTACTGCTTTACGAATTAACTTTGTTACTTGATCTTGTGTTTCAACTTGACAAGCATAAGCCATATCTCTTCTACTTTGTAATAGAGTTACATCATCAGTAGGTTTTTCTGGCCATTCATTTAAAGCATCATGTAGCACAGCATTTACTCTTCCGCTTGCTGGGTACAAAGGAACAATTAAATTTCTATTACTGAATTCAGCATTGCTAACTTTTTCAAATAGTGACGGAATATTTTTGTTTGGTTTGCCATAAGGAAACAGCCCCATTGTTTTTCCAGCTTCAATTGAGCTCCAGCCGCAATATTCTGTTACACCTTCATATGTTTTAACAATACCAGCTCTATCAGTTAACCATGCTTCGTGTGTTTCTCCGGGTTCTCCAAATTGTTCACTTGAAAGTGATTCAATGTAATTTGCTGATATTGGATCTTTAGTTCCGTAATGTTTGTACAAAGTTTTAAATTCTGCTGGATAATCACAGTCAACTATAGACTCAACTTCCCATACCCAAAGGGGTTGGTTGTCGTAAGCCATTTGAATAAATGTTCCAGCACCGTCAACAATTAAACTAACAGCAGTATCAAACCCAGAGCGAAAAAACGCACAAGCTGAATGTAACTTGTGATGCATATAACTTAGATCGACTACCTGAGGATGATTATGTAGATCAATTCCTCTGTTTTCTATTAAGCCAAGTTTACGTGCTATTCCTGTATAAACATCGTCGCCTGTGTAGTCAACTCTGCCTGCTGTATCTTTTAATGACTGTGTATGAGCAACAACAAGATAATCTAACTTGTCTGTATATTCTAAAATTTTTACCATAGACGCATATGGTCCGCCGTCGTATTTTTGTCTTGTTAATCTTTCTTCTTCAATAGAGAAAACAATTTCTCCATCCTTCATTAAACATACACCTGAGTTATGTCCTCTAGCAATGGCCGCTATCCAGCCTGATTTTTTAAGTTCACTCATTTTTGTTTTTTTCCTAATACTGAATTAACAACATAATCTTGAATAGCTTCTGTCATTGTCATTATTGTTTCGTGATGTCTATCAACAGCTTCATCCATAGTAATTCTAATAGGTGAATATTGTCTTTCATCTTCGCCAAAGTCTAGAATATTCATATTAGGATCGTTAGGATAAGAAACATTAATTGGATATGTTGAACCAATAATTACAGTAGATTTAGTTCCAACAATATGTGCTAAATGTTGACCCACACTGTCGCATCCTAAGAAATGATTTGCTTGTTTAATTAACCCAGCCCATTGTCTAATGTTTAATCCTTCTGGAGATGCTACATCATCTTTATAGTTTTCTCCAGTTAAATCTAGTTTAAATTCACTCATTAAAATAACACCAAAGTTTTTTGCTTGAAGTTTTCTAATAATTGATTTTAAGTCTTTATATTCAATACTACGAGATGTTGGATCTAAGAATGTCTCATCTACATATTGAATACCTCTTCCAAAAGGTTGAATTACTACAACTTTTTCTTTTTTAAGTTTTTCTTTAACTTGTGATATCATTTGCCGTCCAGTAACTAATTCTTCTTTACTTAAACGCAATGTCGGTGTTGGTAAATCTCTTACACCTTTATCATTTATTTGGATATCAAACGCTTGAGCTAAACTACATTTTTGATTGTAATATTCCCAAACTCTATAAGGTTCAGTACTTACAATATCTCTATCACGAAGTTTATCTTCGAATAAATTTTTGTGCATAACATCGTATGCTCTTTTATCTAATGACGGGTGTCCTTTAAAAATTTCACTTCCGCCTTCGCATACAACGATAAAATCTTTGTCTCCCGATTCTTCTTCATATTTTTCTAATGCGGGAATAGAGCATATCATACGACCTGCTCCGCCATTTAAGAAAAATGCTTTTGATCTGTTTTCCATTTGTACTCCAAGAATATAGGTCCGATGCTAATATATATTAGAATATAATAGCACCAGACCTAGATCTGAGTCAAATGTTTATTGAAGTGTTGGTAAATCGCTTGGAAACGGAATTTTCCAATGAGCAATATCGGCGTATTTGGTTGGGATAGAACGTAACCAAGTAACGTGATTTCTCAATGCAGTTTCTTCGTCGGATGTATAATCGGTATCCGGGCTGTCAATATTAGCTTCGATGAGGTCTGCTTGAAGAGCAAATTGTTTCATTGTTTCTTCGCGTGAGTTTGCGTGTTGCCTAAGTTCTGGACCAGTAAACGTATTTGTACCTGGGTTCCAAACAACGGATTCATTATAATGAACGTGGTTCAAAACGCCGTTTTCGCTATAACTATGATTCCATGTGTATGTTACACCGTCAGCATCTGTGATTTCTTCTTCGTATTCAGGCACAGTATCATTCGTATAGCAGTGTGTAAAGTAAGCGGCAACTAACGGATGGTCTGTTGCTGTTACTTTAATATGGTAATGACCTTCTTCAATTTGATGTTCAAACATCAAATCTTCTTCGGTATTTCCGCTTGTTTCTAAGTTTCTAACTTTGTTTGTGCCATTTTCGACACAAAAGCATAACCATTTTGGACCATCATACTTAACATTTACCGTTTCATTATTGGCGGTAGTTGCAACGTATGGTTCATCTGGTAATGTAAATGTAAAATTTTTAATCATTGTCTATCCTCTACATTATTTATGTTTACGTTTCAATAAAGCGGATTCTTATACCGCCGTGTCCACCTCTTACTCCGTGGTCCCTTACATCAGGACATGGTGTTGGTGGAACACCCCCTGACCCAATTGGTTGATAAGGGAAACACCCGTGCATGTTGTAACAACCACAGGCTCTGTTTGAGCGCCAGCAGTAGTTTAATGGTAAGCCTCTGGTTGGCGATTTGCTAAGAGCATTTGTCGCCTGTACCATTTGTTTTCTTCCTTGTCCTGACCATAAACTGTGAGCATTATCATTCTCAGTTCTATATGTTGCCCACTGTCCCGGACCGCAAGCAAATAAATTAGCTGGTAACGGAATACTATAGTAGAATTGACATGGACATCTTGGATGGCATCCAAAGAAGTGCGAGCAACCTACTTGTCCACAACAGTTTACGTCGCCGCCATAGCCACAAGCAATCCAACCTGTACCGTTAGCACAATAGTTACAAGCAATACCACAGTTGTCTGCTTCTGTTCTTGTTGTACAAAAACCTCCTGCTGTATAACAGCAGTATCCTGAAGGTGTAGTTGAGCAATAACTTACTCCGCCCTTACCGCCTTGAGCACATAAACAGCCGTTTGTTGTAGTACCGTCGCTTTGAGCAAGTCCGATCCAACAAACACCTGTTGGTTCAGAGCAACCTCTAAAGCATAAATCGTCTGCGTTACCACAACTAAATCCTACGTTGCCTGAAACTGATTGACCTGCTGTTATTGTAATACATTTTCTTGTATAAGCGCCTGCGTTACCTGGAAGACCAAAACCACAACAGCACATTTCAGCGCCACTGCCGCCTGCTCCCCATGCTTCAATAATAGCACAACCGTCTGCCGGAGCAATCCAACAAATACCTGCTCTAAAGAATTGATACATAGTACCAGGGCTGAATACGTAGACTTTACCTTTATTGAGATTTTCTTCTACTCTTTCCGTAGATCTTTCTGCTAATAGGTTCTTTAAAAATATTGCCATTGCCTATTCATCCTTAATAAATTTAATTCTCAAAGCTCCGTGTCCGCCTCTCCACGCATGGTCCCTTACATCAGGACATGGGTGTGGAGGACCTCCTGGATGACCAGCTGGACTATAAACATTACAGCCTTGGAAGTTGTAACAACCACAACTTCTTGTATTATTATAACATATTGATTCGCCCCACATTCCTTCTCTGGACTGACGTCCCATAAGTCCTAGTACACCTACAAACTGGAATTGTCCTGCGCTTCCTGAGTGTAGAGCATAACCAGAATCAGCATCGTTTGTTACTGTAACTTCGCCGCCATCGCATGAATGATATCCTGGTGGTGTAGCATAGTGATAATAGAAGCAACACGGGCAAGTTGGGCGACATCCAAAGAATGAAGCTCTACTATATCCGCCTCTTAAATTAATATCTCCTCCAAACGCATCAGCACAGCAATTTGGTGCTCCTGGGCCATAGTTACAAACAATACCACAATTTTCGTTAGCTGTTTTTGTAGTACAAAACTGCCCAGCTCCAAAGCAACAGTATAATGCTGTACCTGTTGAACAATAAGACGTTCCGCCTCTACCGCCCTGGGCACACATACATCCAGTTGTTCCAGCACACTGGAAAGTAACACATGTTGCTTCAGAACAACCTCTAAAACATATTGCGTCTGAATTACCACAACTAAAACCAACTATACCAGTTACAGTACAACCTGCTAGGATGTCAATTGTTTTTCTTGAATATGCTCCCGGATTACCTGGAAGTCCTCCGCCGCAACAGCACATCTTTGCGCCGCTGCCTCCAGCACCCCAAATTTCAATAACTGCTGTTCCGTCAGCCGGAGCAACCCAACAGATTCCTGTATGAAAATTTGTATAGTTATTAGAAGGAGCATAAACCCAAATACGACCTTGTTCTAAGTTACTTTCGTCATCGGAAATAAAACCTAATCTGTCTTGTAATAAACTTTTAAGTGTCGCCATTTTTAATCCTCTATGAACCTAATTCTAATTGCTCCATCTCCACCTTTTCTAGCATGATCTCTCACCTGTGGACATGGTAAAGGTCCCATTCCCGGATGACCTACTGGTACGTGGCTCGAACAACCTTCGTTATTATAACATCCGCAACCTTTACCACCGCTCCAACAATATGCCCAAGGAATGCCTTTTTCTGGAGTTCTTGATAGTGCGTTAAGAGCATAAATGTGTTGATGCATTCCATGACCTGACCATTGTGAAAATCCGTTATCGTTTTCAGTATTAAATGTAACTACTCCACCGCACTTAGCAAACTGTCCAGGGGGAACAGCCAAATGCCATTGGAATTGACATGGACAACTTGGATGGCATCCAAAGAAACTAACACAAGAAAACGCACAACCCATGTTAATATCGCCGCCATAGCCACAAGCAATCCAATCACCACTTCTATAATTACATACAATTCCGCAATGTGTATTATCAGTTTTTGTTACACAGAATCCACTAGCACGGAAACAACAATATCCTGAAGGTGTAGTAGAACAAATACTTGTTCCTCCTCTTCCGCCCTGAGCACACATACATCCGCCTTGTCCGCCATTACCTCTCCAACATAAACATGTTGCTTGAGAACAACCTCTAAAGCATAAATCGTCTGCGTTACCGCAAGGTTTGCCTACATATCCGCAAATATAACAGCCTGCGTTTATCTGAATAGTTTTCTTAGCGTATGCGCCTGGATTTCCTGGAAGACCAAAACCACAACAGCACATTTCTGCTCCTGAACCACCTGCTCCCCAAATCTCAATAACTGCGGTACCGTTGGCAGGGGCAATCCAACAAAGACCTTGGCAAAAGTTATTATAATCAGTTCCCGGAGTGTAGGAATAAATTCTACCTCTTTCAAGGTTTTCCTCATCTCCATATAGAACTTGATCTTTTGAAGTTAGTAGTTCTTTTAGTGTTGCCATTTAACTATTCCTATAATCTTTATGATCCAACAACTACCCAACCGTAATTTGAACCAGTATATGTTAACGTGATACCTGCCCCGCTAACGTTTATAACTAAATCTTCGTTTAAACCTTGTATTTTTGAACTATTGCGTCCTATAGTGAGGTTGTTTGTTGCCATTGCCCCGCCTACGTCAATAATTTGAATTGTGTCATTTAAAAGCAGTGAACTATTCGCAGGTAACGTAATTGTAAAACCTGCTCCTGAAGTATCAGCTAGTATTCTGTCATTGACACTTGCGTTAAATGTAGAGGAAACTTCGCGGATAATTGCTCCTGCGGTTCCTGTTGTTGTTATGTATCTTCCCATTGATATCCCCTGATGCTAGTATTTATACACTTGAAGTCTCAATCCCCATCGCTACTGCGCTAACATTAGCAGATGTTGACCAAACTACAAGAATTTTACCGGCGTCCATTACTATTCCAGTACGTTCTAGTACGCCGTGTCCTAAAAGCTCTGTGTCAAATTCAATCCATTCAGCGTTAGTCGGTGTTGCAGCGGCTGCCACAGCTACTCTGACATTAGTTGCTTGGTTTCCTCTATTACACAGAGATAAACTTACCACAGTAAAAGTATCCACTGGCACAGTATAAACTGATGTCAATGTTCCTGAACTTAAATCTGCGGCTCCTAATCTTCCATTTGCCATTTATTTTTCTCCGTTATCCATGTATAAACATGTTCATTGCTATTGGTACACCTTTTACGCCTTCTTTGAAATTCATTTTACCTTGAATTTGAAGTTCTAATCCGTTGGTTGTAGTAATATAGTTATCAGCTATAAATACCTGACCTGCGGTAAGTGTATTTACGTTCAAAGTTGAAGAACCCGAACCAATTTGGGAAGCAATATAAGCCTTAATTGCTCTCTGCGTTGGTACAACACTATCTGAATCTTGTGTAAAGAATGGATCCGTACTAAACTCGTTAATAGCGGCGCCACCTGTTCCAAGTTCAACTGAACCTAGTTGTAATTGCTGTAGTCCAGCAATGTTAAATGCGTCAGCATTAAGAGTTGCTGTACCAGTTGCTTGTTCAACTGTAAATAGATCACCAACTCTAAAGTTACCGTCTTGGTCAGTGGATGTAAAGAACACTCTACCACCACCTTTTTCAATTGTTTCACTATCTGGCTCTGGATCCTGTAAAGGAATATTTGGATAGTTTGTCTGTGTAAAGTTACCTGTACCAATATCTAAGAAGTCATGTCCAGTTAATCGACACTGACTGTATCTAATTCTAATTTCAAATGTATCATCATGTACCGGAGCATCACTAATTTCTACAATAGGGCTAAGTTGTAATCTAGCACTATACGGAGAGCTAACTGTTGCGTCATTTAATTCTGTACCTAGTATCTGTGTTACTGTAACTAGTTTATAATATTGTCCTGGCAATGTACTAAATTCTACGTTCGATCCTGGAGTTGGAACTCTATCTAATCCTTTAACAGAAACATAAGATCCAGCCTGGAAATAATCTCCATAACCATCACCAGTAATTGTAACTGTAGCAACATCCCATGATGTTCCTCGATTTATAAAACCTGGATTACCAAGTGATCCATCACCTATTCTCACTTGCGTTGGTGCTTCAAAAACGTTAGTAGCATCTGTAATTGTAATTACTGGGGGGCTCAATGGATCATATCCTGATCCAGCGTCAACCATTCTAATTTCTTGAATCTGGCCGTCTTCGACTCTTGCTCTTGCTTCTGCTTGAGCGCCAGCTTTAATTCTACCAGTTGTGCCTCCACTAGCAAGGAAATACCAGAGTGGATTATAATTAACATTATTAAGAACAGGTTTTCTGTTATTTGATCCGATTCCAAGTCCTGTATTTGTTGTCCAATCTAAACCATATTTTGAATAATGATATGTGTCTAAAGCACCTTCTACAACAATAAATAGTCCTTGTCCATAACCTATGGATCTCGTTGCTGTTCCTGTTCCGACTATATCGCCGGCTACAAATTCTGATTGATCTACCATTACAAAAGTAACACCTGTATCGGACACAGCAACAAATCTGCCATTACCATATGCTACGTCTGTTAGCACAGGACTTACTGCTCCCGAAACTGTTAAACCCAACCATGTAATACCGTCTGTACTGTATGCGGCTGATCCACCTGCTGACACAGCAACAAATATGCCTTGACCGTAAGCAACTGCTCTCCAGTTAGTATCTACACCAATAGTTCCACCAGCGTTAGCCCAAAGTGTTCCATCATTGGAAATACAAGGAATATTACTATCCGATCTTACAGCTACAAATTTGCCATTTCCGTAAACAACAGATTCGTATGCTCCTGACTGTGGCGTTGTAGTTCCTGTCCACGTTGCTCCACCATCATCACTATATGCGGCATCAGTAGATCCTGTAGCAAGTGCTACAAAACGTACAGTACCCGTTGCTTTATCGCCTTCAAGTCCAACCGCAGTTGCGTTCCAATTAGCAGTAGAAGGTAGTACAGCGGCATTCCATAAGCCATCTGCTCCTGTATATCTTGCGTTGGCAGTAGAACCTGTTTCTACACCTACTGTGCGTCCACCAAATCCTACACCTTCAAAACTAAATGTATCAATAATGTTAAAGTTAGGATCATCATCTCTTACATTTGTAACAGTAACCGTTAAATCGTTAGTTGGTGTTAGTCCACCAAATGTTGTACCTAGAATAGTAAATGTATCACCAACTGCGTATCCAGTTCCGCCAGCTGTCATTGTAACATAATACTTGAACCCGTACATAACAAAATCAAATGTAGCGTCGCCGTTACCTTCAGCGGCCCATGTATAAGAACTTGCTACTCTCACTGAATGATGAACTGCTGATTCTAAATTTTCAGTACCAGGTAATGTATCTGTAGAGTGTGTTGGTGCTGGAATAGTGATTCTAGGTTCAATCAAGTATAAACTTGATGGATCTGGAGACACAATAGTTTCTCCAGGAACTGAATGATCCCACCCTGGAGTTCCGTTTTCTTTGTAAATATCCGCAACCTTAGAACCTGCGTTATATGCGTTAATAATACCTGTTTGGCCTGCTCCTAGTCCAGATTGAATAAAGAGTCTAGCGCCAACATAGTCAGCATTTTGAGCACTATCTGTTGCTGATAAAGTAATACTTGTTGTTGTACCACCCTGAGATACGTTTTCAACTCTTAAATAATCACTACCGCCAAATTGTCCTGAACTATCATTTAGATCAAGTAATCTAACTTGGAAAATAGCATCATCGCGTCTTTCGTCGTCTTGTGTTGAAACGTTAATACCGGCGCCATTAAATGTGAATGTTGCTTCGTCATAATGGTTACCTGCGTTTTGGAATTCAACACGCCAAATTCTATTTGTACCATCTGTGATTACTCTACCCGCGGCTTCAAAGTTTCTGTTATCAACTGTTCCAGTTACTGGTACTTCAGTTGAATCAACTCCTTCAGATACACAACCAAATGTACCGTATGATGAGTTACCGTTTGTAGCACGAATCTTACCGCCGTTCTCTGCTAGGTACCCAATGTGTCCATAGTATGAGAACACAGAAACAAGTTCTGTTCTACCTAAGTTAGTACACCATACACCAATACCATCTGATATTACCTGTGTAAAGTCGTTAGCAACAATAGAATCGTTACCACCTGCGTGTAAGTCGCCATCGATCTTACAGCCTACACATCCTGTACCAAAAGTAGTTACGTTTTGTACATAACATGATTTATTTGTAACCCATACTCTAGTGTCGTTTGGCCCCCAGCCTGGATCAAGTGATACATAAGCACCTGCGCTTGGACGTCTTGTTCCGTATGCGTTAGCGGCTCCTAGTGTACCAGTTAAACCTTGTACAGTCATGTTTCTTACACCTGTACCATTTCTAACTAGATACATATTTTCCGCTGTGCTACCACGTACACTGTTTACGTATAAATGTGCCGCTTCTAGTGTTTTGTAATTTCCTGTAAAGAATAAATCGTAATAAAAAGCATCAATATAAGTTCTAACATCTCTCGCACAAGATGCTGTATTGTATGTGTAAGAAGGATATGTGTTAGCAATATATTGTAATGTTTCAGCAACAGCAAACTCTTTGTTTAGATATAGAAGTGTTGCGGCTGCCAATCTGTCATAATCGTCAACAGTATTATTCTGTCCTGCTAATGTAGGAGCACTGCCATTACCGTTTAGATAAAAATCTATGTAATCAATTGCGTTGTCTAACAATCCTTGGACTAGTGTTCCTTCTGTTGCTGTAGCATACGGTCTTGCTATAACTTGTTGTACACCATTTTGAAGTTCAGTTACATCTACACCTTGAACAACATTGTTTAATAGTGTTTTCAAAAATGCTAGAGCATCTAAACTATACGGAACATCTGATGAATTCACTAAACTTCCTGCTGGTCTAACATTAGTTGAACGAAGTTCGTCTCCAACAACAGCAGTTTCTACAGGAACTTTAATTGGTAATACTTCGTAAAACACACCTGTTTTTACTAAAATAGTTCTTTGTGGTTTCACTGCCGCTGGTATTCCACTTGCCACTCCTGCTGTAATAGCATCTGTAATAATTGGTAACAGTGAAGTAATTTCTGTTGAAGCAGTAGCTTCTGCTTCATATGATAAATCAATTTGTTGTAATACAGGATTAGCAACACCATTAGTTGTTTGATAGTTTACTGCCGGTCCTGCGTTTAAAAATACTGCTTGTTTTAGAACATCATTAATAGCATATTCAATAGCGGCTACTGTTTCTGCTTCTTGGCCTGCTGTATAAAATGCCGACGCATTGTTTACATATTCAAGTGCGGCTTCTCTTGACTTCACATTACCACCATGACTAAAATCATACGCTAACGCATCGAGAATCAATCCGATATCTCTTACACACTTGTCTTTATTATATGTAAAACCTGTTGTAAATGGAGCAATATTATTTGTAATCTGATAATCAATCCATTCGCCAGTTTCAGCTTGAATAAATTGTCTATTAATTTTTAGCAAATGTTTTGCGTTAGGACTTCTTGGACCATTTTCTACTTGTTCTGAGGCATAACGTATTGTTTTCCAAGGTCTATCACCGGTAGTACCGTAATTTGGTGCTGGCGAATCAACACCTCCTAGTCCAACATAATAGAGCTGATCAATTTCTCCCCAGTACTTCCATTCTGGAATTCCAGTTGAACCTACAACAAGAGTTTGACCTTGATCGCCTACTGGAAGTCTAGTTGGGCCTGCGCCACTGTAAATAACCAAGTCGCCTGTAGTTGTTAATACATTATTTTCTTCACCTGCGGCTAATAAGTTCCAATATGTGCCGTTTAAATCTTGATCAGGACGACTATCTAATGATCCTTGAGATAGTGAACTATCACTATCTTCTTGTGAATGATGAGAAAGTACACAAACAAAACTGCTGTTTCCGTATCTAACAACATCACCTAGTACATAGTCATAATCATCACGCCATTGTCCTAACCAACGGAATCCACTGTTAAGTCTTTCCCAATAAGAAGTGTTAGGTGGCTTTGCCGCAACTGTTACTGTCATTGATCCTGTAGCAGTTGGTATTTGGAATAGTGCTCCGTTTTGTTCAGCACTAATTGTAAATTCTGTTCCTGATAAAACTGACTCAACGTAGTAAGTTACACCAGTTTGTACTCCGCCAAATACTGATCCTGTAAAGTTTACAGCCATTCCAACAGTCATATCTGCTGTTGTTGTACAAGTAAAGGCGTCATTGCCTGAAGCTGAAGCTGTAACTGTTGCTGGTAGTGATGGACTATCTGCTATTGCTAGATAAGTGTATCCATTTACTCTAACAACATCGCCTACTTTATAATCAG